>MDSV01188055.1_pt1 | contig 12946 bp, 16 predicted proteins | sample 810851 | NCBI WGS metagenome assembly MDSV01 (sample SAMN05326640, study PRJNA326480) | marine metagenome | isolation source: seawater | place: Atlantic Ocean: North East | collected 2012 | reverse complement strand
TAATGATAACATACCATATCATTAACTCTTTTTACTTTAAAAATTTTTATTATTTTATAAATTCAATTTATAATGAAATTATAATAAATTTATATAATTGATTATACAAAATAATGTATAAATAGCATATTCGCATATGAATTCAGAATTTCTTTTACAATGACAAGTACCATTTCAAAAAAAAAAAGAGGTCAAAGTGCATATTTACTATTTGCACATCAAGTTGCTCCTCTTTTATGGAATAGAAAACCATTTAATAAGCATAGACGATGGCTAAACTTTATTGGATATGTTAAAAACCGTGTTGTTGAAAAATATAGTCAACAAGATTGGGAAAAATACTTAGAAAATGCAATGTTAAAAGAAATTAGTCAAACAGAAAACCAGTTAATTTCCTCCGGTCAACAAGAAATAGCGAAAATATTATTTAAAGAAAGATTCAATCCAATATACAATTCTATTTATAAAACTAATTCCGATGAATTAATTGCAAAATTTAATGAAGAAGTACTTTCAAAAAAGAGAAAACCAAGAAGAAGGTATAAAACAAAAACGATTGTAATTACAGATGATATTACAGAACAAATAAATGATAAATGTCCAGAAATAAATGAAATTGATTTACAAGATACTGAGACAGAGACTGAAAAGACTCCCTCTAAAATTGAAATAAAAATAAATCAAATTGATTCTAAAATTGAAAAACATAAAAGAAAAATAAATGAATTACAAACAAAAAGAAAAAAATTGGAATTAAAAATAAGAAAAAAGTTTAAAGGAAATACTTGTCAAAATGTTCATTTAAAAATTAATAAAGAATAAAAATAACATTCTATTTTTTTTTGTAATAAGTGTAATACGATTATTGAGTAAACTTTTAACTATACAAATCCCCAAGCGATATTAATTATCAGTTGAATGTATATAATCTATTCAAAACAAAGTTTATATATCACATAAAAAATAATAGCAGCAATCAACCAGATAGTTGTTCCTTTTCCAACTGCAATCCACCAATTATTATCGAACGCAGATAAATTTTTAAAATAATAACTCATTGAATAAACAGCAATTAAAAGCAATATAAATGCAAATGTAGAATTTTTAAGAAAAATACTAACATCTTGATTACTACGACCATGTTTTCTCATAAAGTAAATTGACGGTAAAATAGTAAATGGAAAAGACCACCAAATAGCTCCTAATACAGGACTCATGTAAGTTGCTAAAACGCTTACTTACGCTACTACTGCACCTCCTGTTACAAAATTTGTAAGAATACTTTTAAATGGTAACATTGTTTTATTTCTTATTAATATCTTTACCAGATATTTTAATCATGTTGTTTATTTCAAAAAGATAAATTTTATTATATTTTTTATAATAAGAATTAGATATAATATTATTAAATAATGAATTTATCGTGGAAAGACAGCTCAAATAAGTATAACACCACATTAAATCTACCACATCAATGGAATGATTTAGAAATAATATTAAAAGATGAGTTGATAAAAGTTAAAGATTTTTTAAAAAAAGAATTAGAAGAATTTGGAGAACATCTTGAAATTTATCCTAGAAAAGAAAATCTTTTTGAAACTTTCAAATATCTTTCTCCATCTAAAGTGAAAGTTGTTATATTGGGACAAGACCCATACATTCGCAAAAATCAAGCAATGGGTCTTGCATTTTCTGTTCCAAAGGGAGAGAAATTACCACCATCCTTAAAAAATATATATAAAAAAATATTTGATAGTCTTCCTGAATCAGGTGATTTAACATCATGGGTTGAACAAGGTGTTCTTTTATTAAATACATCTTTAACAGTTCGAGAAGGTGCTTCTAATTCTCATTCTCACATTTGGAAAACAATTACTGATAAAATAATTGCATATTTATCAATGAATTGTGAAAAAGTTATTTTTATTTTATGGGGAAGAAATGCTTATTCTAAAAAAAAGTTAATTGATGATAATAAACATCACATTTTATGTTCAAGTCATCCCAGTCCCCTTTCATATAATCGAAAAATGATGGAATTTCCATCTTTTAAAGAGAGTAATGTTTTTGAAAAATGTAATCAGATTCTTCATTGTGAATGGAATATTGACCCTATTAATTGGTTAAGTGTTGATAATTAAATACATGGTAAAAATGTATTATATTAAAAAATATAAAGTTGTATTACTATGAATAATATTATTTTATCTTACAGAAATAAAATATCGAATCACTTACTTAATAGAATTCTTGAATATCATCCATTGTTTTATAAATACAAAAAGGAATATTATGAAATATTGGTGTATAATACAAAAATTTTACGGGAGATAAAATTAACGCCAGTTGAATACGAAAAAATAAAAATTAAAAATGGTTATAATCAACAAATCATAACTAGTAAAGGAAAATTAGGATATTTACTTATTATTGAAATGATAATTAATAATAAATCAATAATGAGTGATGGATTAAACGGACTACAGTATGAAAATTAATTTTTTAACATTCGATTTGCACTTTATTTTGATAGTTCGAAAGATATAACAGATAAGCATTCAATGAATGAATTGTAATATCAAGAATTGTTCCGGAGATATAGATAAATGTCATCATTAATGATTTTTTTTCATAATTTAATTCGGCAAACTCCTCTATTTGTTTATTCCAATCTTTCACGGAATTAATAACAAAAATATCATATAAATGAGTTATAAAAATAAGGTGAACGGCAACATTAGTTATAAAAAAAATAGAATATAATTGTGTATTTAATATTTTTGAATTAATATTTTTAATAGAAATAAATGGAATTACAAGGTCAAGCATAAAATATAATTTTTTTCTTATGATATTTACATTTTTAATACTTGTTATTCCTAATAATAAATTTACGTGTGAAATTGATAGCCAGGATTCTAATAAAATTAAAATTATTATTTTAAGCATTAAAAATATTATCTTGTCCTCTATTTATGTTAATACTAAAAAGATAAAAAAATTGATTTTTTACTTTGGAATTATTAGATGTAAGTTATTATAATTATAATTTATATTTGTTAAAAAACATTAGGACGGGACGAGCCAATCCTGCTTTGGTTTATATATTAGTTATATATTTGTGAAAATTTATTCATACCAAAGTCTCCCAGTTTACTACTCAGAAATGAGTCCTAAAGGTAATTAAAGAACGCTACTGCACTGGGAATGGTCTTATTGTTAAAAAATGTCTTATTTAAATATAGTTTATTCTTAATACTTTTAAAATTTTATCCTTCTCCTCCTAAGGTTGTTAAATAACTTTTCTTAGGAGCATATTTAGGACATAGTTTTATCATTTTTTTTGTTGCGTTATCTTGAATTGATACAATTTGATGTTCAAACTTTTTGAGATTAATTCCAGTCGCTGCTTTAATCTGAGAGTCACTTGCAATATCTTTTAATGCCCATAAATATCCAGCGCCGTAATTCGCATGAAGCACGGCTACTAAACTGCTTTTATCTTGTTTTGCGGCTGTACTCCACCGTGCAGCTTGTCTGACTAAAACTTGTATTTGTTTGTGAAGAAGCTTTGTTTTATCTCCAGAAATAAAGCACTTCTCTCTTATTTCAATAAAAATAAAAAGAATTAAAAATCCTAAAATAAATCCAATTAAAACACCCAAATAAATATTCATTTATATAAGATAACATTTTTACTTTTCTGATATTTTGCTTTCTTCAATTTGCGAATCAACAAAAAATATACTCCTCCCACTGATGACCTTTCTTTTGACTTCTTCACCATCCGGTGTTTTAGATTGACGATAAATTTTGAATTTAAAATTTTGGCTATATTTTTTTTCAGAAACAAGTACTTTTGCTTGAGCATGATAACTAGCAAATGTTATTTTATGAATTGATTTATACAATTCTTCGATTTGCATTGAAGATAATTCCCCAAGAGTAATAAAAGGGTTCATTCGGCAATCATACAAGATTTCACTTCTTAAATAATTTCCAATTCCACTTATTTTTTTTTGATTCATCAAGAAAATTGCTAAGACGACACTTGGTTTACATTTTTTTATGATTCTTTCAAGTTTCTCTGATGTGAATTCAATATCCATAATAAATGTTCCGATTGTTTTTAGTTTTTGATATAAACAATTAATATCAGTACAAAAAGATATTGTTCCGAAATGACGATAATCGTTAAAATATATATTTTTATTATCGATTTTGAAGAGAACATCATTATGCTTGTATTCGTCATATGTAAAAAAACCTGACATTCCCAAGGTTATCCAAATGGTAAAATTATTTTCAAGAATAAGATAAATAAACTTCCCTTTTGAACAAACATTTATTATTTTTTGAGGAAACGAGTTTTTTATTTCTTGATAGTTTTTTGGTGGTGAATGAGTAACATATCTTCCACCTAAAAATGATATCTCTTGTATTTCTTTGAATAAAATATGAGTGGTTAAAACTTCTGTTAAAATTCTAACTTCTGGTCCTTCTGGCATATTTATTTAATGTAAACTTTATTTTTATAATATTATATATCATTAAAATCTAAATAGTATTTTTATTCGAATAAGTACTTTTTGTTTTGAATATTTGGATTTTATTTTACAATATCATTATCGACAATATATAGTATATTAAAGTTTCCAATCTTTTGTATATCTGCTAATTTGATACCATTAATTTTTTCATTTAAATGGGGAATTAAAAGTAAGTCGTTTTCGTTATCTATTAAGCTGCATAAACAGGCCTTGTTATAAACAAATGATTGCTTTTTATATACGACAAATAATAACCGTCTGATTGTATTATCTTTTTCTTTTGGGACTTCTATTGGGCCTCTTCCCCAACCAATCCATTCTCCGGGTTTTGCATGATTTAAAATGCACACGTCATATAAATTAATCGTATTTTCTAAACCTAGTTCATAAAGTTTTATGATATTTCTGGTTTTATGAAAGCTATTTTTGGGAGAGTAAATACTTCTCTCTATAATATTAATCTCTAAATCAGGTACTGTTTTCTCTAGCATTTCTCCAACAATTAGTTTTCCATTGTATACAAATGAAGAATCGTTATAAACCGGATACTTACTTAATTCTTTTATAATGTCAAAAAATATTGTCACATTTGGAATGTTACAAGACCGCGAATTGAAATATGACTTAATATGAACAATCATGATTTTATTGTGGTATATTTTAAAAAATATTAAAACTGTTTTTTAGTAGTAACTTATATCAATTTTTGTAAAAATAAATTTTTTTATTGTGAATACCACCTTTTTAATATTAATTATTTAAACAAATATAAATATATGAATCCTTTTTAATCTTCAGTTTTATTTTTTAGAATATGTTAATTTTTACCATTTTTTTTGCTATTAAATTATAAAATGGGAAATAGCAAAAGTGTTATAACAATTAATGTTAAAAACGAACCTCACACTGATTTAGCCGGATTTGTTGCTGATAATAATTATACCTTACCCTTTACACTCAAAAATAATAAGACAACTGTTAAAGATTTATTAGAGCTGATGAATGTTTATCGTGAAACACCAATTACAAGTATTAGGTTAGCACCTGGTGGAAATCCTTTGGTACATACACATAATCTAGATGATAAGATGACTGTTTATGTTTAATTATTGTCTAATCTGATATTTACCAAATTGTAATGAATCAAGATATTTATTTTTTTCTAAAAGTGGTAATTGTGATTTAATATAACTCCACTCATTGTTTTCAATGTCAACCATTTTTTGGGTTTTTATCATTTGAATAATATTGTCATAAGTTGTTTGATTTAAGTAATCGCAACCATTTTCAAAAATAATAACAATATAATTACCATTATTTATGTTGTATGATAAGGGGAGAGCTTTTGACAGTACATCGTTATTACATTTTTTGTATAAAAATAAACACAAATGTTCAGAATTATCTGGACGTTTATTACTAAACATATATATTCCATCTTGTTCTGGGTCTGATTTTTTAGGGCTGCTAAATATATTTAGTATACCATTTAATATATCCATTATCTTATTAAATATATAAATTAAATTTGTTTCTTAATTGACTTTTTAAGAAGAGCGCTGACTAGATTTTGAATAGATTTTCCATTGGATGCTTTGGAATAAGATTCCTCTTTTGGTCCTGCTACTAATAAACGATGAACCTCATGTTTTTGTATATTATTTTTTGACGATTTATTATATGTGAGGATTAGTTTGAAGACTTTTACTACCACTATTAGAAACATTCATTGCATGTTCTAAAGGAACAGGTAGAGAAGATACATCTTTCTTGTATTGGATAAATTGAAGAAGATTACTTGTAATAATTGGAACACAGTATTCCAATACTCGATGATTTAATTCTTGCACTTGTTTTGCAATATAGTCGGATTGATGTTTTGCACATTGTAAGAAAATAGAACGCATTATAATTTGTAATTGTAAGTAATCTTGTTTATCAATCGTGTATTGTGTTCGTTCCCAAACTCGATATCTAATCGAATTTTGTATAATTTCCTGGTTTTTATCAGAAAAAAAGGCATTACTTAGGCAACTGGATTTTTGAATTGATTGCAATTGATTATCGTGTCCATCCTTTGGAATACGACTATGAGAATTTTGTTTTATCCAAGATATTTCATTAGTCGGACTTGGTAAAGGAGTTCTTGAATTACGAAGAGTATATTCTGTTTTATTTTGTAATGTTATCCCTCCACAACATTTTTGTTTTAAACATTCTTTTTCTGCTTTTTCAAGTGTATCAAAAGTTTGTTGAGGTGCATTACATGCCCAACCGGATAAAAAAGTACCATTATGTTGGTGTCCCATAAATTGATTTGTTTGGTATAAATCATATTTGTAATTCGCAGATTGTGAAGAATCTATATCAACCCGTCCATTATAAATATTAGAATTTGACATTTTAAAAAGTATGTTTTGATTATGCTCTCGATTATTTTTTTCTGATGTTAAACTAAATTAATTAAGCATGGCACAAATTCAAATATCAAAATATTCTCCAGCAATTATTATTGTTTCTATTTTTTTAGTCATCTTTATAACCATTTGGGCAATTCGAATATTCGGACAAAGTGATAACAACATTCGTAGATTTCCACCCTATCTTTCCCCGTGTCCAGATTATTGGACTAACCTTGGTGGAGGTAAATGTCGAAGAGAACCTCACTTAAATAATGGTCGAGACAAATGTGGTAATACAGCAGGACATGACCCAAATCACACCTTTTCTTTTACAACTGGTGAAAATGGTAACTCCTACACAAATTCCAATCAATCGTCCGCTGATTTATCTAATATGACTTTAGTTGATAAATGTAAATGGGCTAAAGCATGTAATATTTATTGGGAAGGAATAAGTGATAGACCTTGCACTAACAAATCATTTAAGGATTATGACTCATAATTTAATCCTTGAATGATTCTCCAAGAAGAATGAGACATACTGTCATCATCTAATCTAATTGCAGTTGTAAAATTAGTAAATTCGTTTGAGATTAATTTCCTTTTTTTTGAGTGTTTGAAGTTTCTATTTTAGATTTAACAGATTTTAATTCGGAATTATCAGAAATTGTCCTTTTTTTCGATTCTTTTTTATAATTTTTAATGCGAGTGTCCAAACTTTTAGATTGTTTTTTTGTTGTCATTTTCTCTCTTTTGGTAATATAAAATTTTTTAAATTTTAAATAAATTGAATATAATCGTTTCAATATAAGAAGATAAAACTTATAATATTTATTCGATTATATTTTAGTTCATGTCTGAAGTATCGAAATTAAATATAAATGTATCCGAGGAAATCGCTCAGTCATTAAATATCTCGGAGAAAGATGAAACACAACTTACTGAAAAAAATATTGAAAACCTACAACTAAATCAAGATTGGATTGAGAATGTAATTAAATTTCCTTACAAACTTGATACTTTTCAAGAAAAAGCTGTTAAATATGTTTCAAATAATGAACATGTTATGGTAACTGCTCATACATCAGCAGGGAAAAGTACAATTGCAGAATTTAGTATTAACCATTGTTTATTAAAAGGAAAAAGATTAATTTATACTTCTCCAATAAAAGCATTATCTAATCAAAAATACGCCGATTTTCGTAAAAAGGCAATGACCGGAATGTTTTGTTGTGAACCGGAAGACATTGGTATTATTACGGGAGATGTTCAGAATAATCCAGATGGTAAGATTATTATTGCAACAACGGAAATAATCTATAATTATCTTTATACAAACGCTGGATTTTTTGATGATGTTGGAGCGATTGTTTTTGACGAAGTTCATTATATTAATGATCCTGAAAGAGGAAAGGTGTGGGAGGGTAGTATTATTATGATGCCATCTCATATTACAATGATTTTGCTTTCAGCAACTGTTCCAAATGCAGAAAGTTTAACATCTTGGATTTCATCCATTAAAAATTGTCCTGTTGGGTTAGTTGGAACAAATTATAGACCAGTACCCCTTGAACATTTTGTATATTGGGACAATGAACTTCATTCAATTTATAAAGATTCTGAAAGAAAACAATACGAAACATATCAAGGTATTTTATATAAAGTAAAAAACAATAGTGAATTAAGATACAATGGGAAGGGAAGAGGAAGAGGACGAGGAAGAGGAGGAAGAGGACGTATTCAAGATTATGGTCGGGGTAATTCAGTTGAAAAAAATAAACTAAATGTTAAAAAAAACAAAGATGAAAAATTTCAAAGTGAATATTATATTTTGAATCAATCCATTAAATATTTACACGAACAAGAAAAACTTCCAGGATTTTTCTTCTGTTTTTCAAGAAAATTATGTCACCGATACGCACATTCAATTCAATCTTCTCTTTTGACAAGCAAAGAAAGTTCAATTGCGGTTAAAAGATATCAATTATTGCTTCATAGATATGTGGATAAACACAATCATAGTGTTTCTCAATTTGTTGATATGGAAAGATATTTATCAAAGGGAGTTGCCGTGCATCATTCTGGTCTTGTGCCAATATTAAAGGAAATAGTAGAAATATTATTTTCTGAAGGTCATATTAAAGTATTGTTTGTGACTGAAACATTTGCAGTTGGTATTAATTTAGCTACTCGTTGTGTTGTGTTAACAGATTTATATAAATATGATGGTACTGAGAATAGATTACTACAATCAGGAGAGTATCAACAAATTTCCGGGAGAGCCGGAAGACGTGGATTAGATGAAACAGGCACTGTTATTTTACTTCCCTTAAAATCATCAATTCCAAGTACTGATAAGATGTTTTCAATAATCAATGGTCCAAAAAAAGAGATCAGTTCTAAATTTGAATTAGACGGTCATTTTATTATAAAGGCAATTGATTCTCCATATCAAACAATCAGTAATATGGTTAATTCAACATTTCTTGCAAATGAACTCAAATCGTATATTGCAAGTCTTATTAATCAAATTAATTCTATTGAAAAAAGTATTAATGATTATCATAAACAAATTAATGATTCAAACACAAAAGAAGAATATTTAAAATATAAAAATTTAATTGATAAATTAAAAACAATTGCAAAACCTAAAAATAGAAATATTTGTAAAAGAGAATTAGATACACATATATTAAATTACACCAAAGCAGATATTCGCGAATGGGAAAACATTTATCAAATGGAGAATGTTTTACAAGAGCATATTGCAACTAAAATGAAATATATTTCAGAGAAAAATGTTTTAGAACAATCTGCATACCAAGTAACAGTTGATACACTTAAATTTTTAGAAGATACAAAATATATACAGTTATCTGATAATGAACTAAACAGTAGTGAAAAACACCTAACAACTTTAGATAGTTTAAACAAAAATAATTTAAGTATTAAAGGGCAATGTTGTAGTTTATTTCACGAATGTCCTCCATTCTTAACAAGTACAATTGTTTGCGAAACAGAATTATTTGATGAATTATCTGGCGAGGAAATTATTTGTATTTTAGCATCAATGATTCCAGAAAGAACAAATGAGGATGATGAATTTAAATTAAATGAAGAAATTATAAATTCAGAAATGATTAACATCATTAGAAAAATCTATGAATTAAATGATGATTTATCTAAAAAACATGCATATAATAATATGTATTACAGGGGTAAAATTGTACCATATATGGCAGAATATGCTTTCTTATGGATTAATGAGAAAACAATTCAAGAAACAATGGTTCAGTCATCTGGTAAACTGGACGAGGGCAATTTTATCAAAAGTATGTTAAAGTTATATAATATGGTTGAAGAATTAAAATCAGTCTACTCTCTTTTACACCATCCAAATGAAGCTAAATTTGTTAATTTGTCTTCCAGTATTTTACGAGATGCAGTTCGGGTTGATTCAATTTATTTTACATCATAGATTACAAAATAAATAATTGATATTTTTTTATCAAAACTATAAAATGTACAAAAAAATTACATACTTATAATTATACCACTTATATTTTATATTACACAATGGCCATTGTATGTACATCACCACATGATATATTTCAACATTCTAAACCTCCTCCAACTTTAAAGTTAGGCAACTCACCGTCTTTTTCAATTGAAGTTCAGGTTGTTAATTCTGTTTTGAACGACGGAGTAAAAAAACCATCTCCTAAAAGAAAGAAAACAAAAGAAATTCCAACATCCCCAACAGGAGTAAAGAGTAATGTATTAAAATCTTCGAAATCATATTCTGCTTTTCGTAAAACAGATTCTGAAAATAATGATCATTTCACAAATAAAAACATAACCTCTGAACATAAACAAATAATCAAAGATGTTCTCGGAGAGTTAGACTCAAATCAATCTGTTTGGGAAGATTGTTATATTATTCAATTAATATGCAGTTTTATGACAATAAAAAAAGAATTGTATGATACTGAAGAAAAAAAGGAAATTTTAACAAAAACAATTGTATGGATGCTTAAAAAAAATATTCTTACTACAAACCATCGTTCTGGTCTTGAATTACTTCATCCTTTAAATGTATATCCAATCGAAACAAGAATACAAATTTTGTATATGGAAAGAGAAATTAACAATAATTCTACAATAGAAAGTAACAGTATCCTTTATAATATAGTAAACGATACTGTTAGGAAACTTTCAAAAAAGAAAACACGAGATCGTAAAGAGTATGAACAATTCTTTAGTATTTTTAAATGGGGTATCTTAAATGTTGACAATATTAATATTAATGTGGCAATTAAGCTTGCTTCTTACAACGTATATTATTCTACAAATATTCACAATGTACTTCATTTATCAAACAAAGAATATCAGTTTATACAACAGATTTCATCATTTTTGATGAAATGTATACAACTTTATTATCTAGTTAATAAAATATAATCTTTTATTTTTTTTTTAATTTGTCTGTATTTGAAAATGTAATATGTTTACCTTCATACATACATTTATATATTTTTTTATTTTCTGCACGAATTTTCTTAATTAATTCATTTTCATAATAAGGTTTCCAAACACCATTATAATTGTATTCTTCAGTATTTAGACTACTGTTCCATCTTGTTTTTACATTACTTTTATTTGGATAAAATGATGCACTATTTTGATATAAGTCTTTTAATAATTCTTGTAATCCATTTACGGCTTGCATTTGTTTATTACATTCAATTAATATATCTAAATCAGGAGAATTAGTTAGATTTATTTCAGAAGTTACCTGAAAAGGAGTTTGTGGCATTGCTTGATGCCATATTTTCGCTATTTCCCGAATTGCTTTTTTATAATCATTAGATTGTTGCATATTTTCATACTTTTCAATTGAAAAAGAAGATAATGAATTTATTAGTTCTCTTATTTTTTTATTATTATAATTAAAAAATAATCCAAATATCCCCTGCACAAATTGTAATAAAGATGTTACTCCGAGAAGACTTGTCTGGGTTACTAATGGTGTTATATTTTTTAAAGTATACTTTGCTTCATTTAAATTTGATACTCCAAATTTAGTATCACTTATTAATCCAAAATTAGTTGGTATTACACAAATCCACATAATGATCTGGATATATCTGTCTTCAGGAATTTTTAGTTTATTATGAGAGCCATTTCTGGCCGCTCTGGCAATCACTTGTTCCCATTGAGAAGGACTTTTGATTGGTTCAAGAATATGTATCTGTCTAACACATTTAAAAGAAATCCCCTCTGTTATACTATAATGGATTAAACATAAATTGATAATTGAATTATTAAAATCATTTATTATATTTTTATTTTCAATTTTAGAATTACCTGATATTGGAAGACGAATTTCATGCGCAGGTATGTCTATTCTTAATGATTTTTGTGTTTCAAACTCAATCTCTAAATTAATATTTTGGGTATTGTCTTTAATAATATTTGTTATCTTAGCAGATATATTATTGTTTATATTAACCATCTCTCCTATTTTATAATCCTTCTTCGAATAACTTGGTATTATTTTTTTTTCAATATTATTTATAATAATGTTAACAGTATAACTAATAATATCTTTATTACTATCTCTATTAATTTTTTCTACTTTTCCAAATGTATCATTTCCATAGTAATTATAAATTATGTTACTATTTATTCTAATTTTTTTTTCTTTATCTACTAATCTATCAAGTAATGCAAACTTATAAACACCTTTTGGAATATTATTATTACCTTTATGCCATTTATAAATCTGTTTTTTATCATCCCAATAACACCATTGACAATCACCATTAATTTTTTTACTTGGAATATAAAACCATGCATTTTTCGATTTTAATAAAAATTGTTTGAATTGATATATACCGCCAATACCTTCACTAAACTGACTATATATAATTGAACTCGGGTATTTTCCTACGTCTCTAAAAGTTTTCTTTGTTGCATAACTTTCATAATTAT
>MDSV01089398.1_pt1 | contig 12946 bp, 10 predicted proteins | sample 810851 | NCBI WGS metagenome assembly MDSV01 (sample SAMN05326640, study PRJNA326480) | marine metagenome | isolation source: seawater | place: Atlantic Ocean: North East | collected 2012 | reverse complement strand
TATACATGAATATCGCTACCTTGATACTTATATTTGGGATCGACAGGTACTCGATTGAACACATCATTTGACCAATTTCTAAGACTAGAAAGCAAAGGGTCTTTAAGGATATTTGTTACGATGGTATAGCCATTATCTACTAGTTGCTTTTGTTTTGAAGCGGCTTCTTGAGGTGAAAGCATTTCGGACATTTGATTTCCTATTCGTCAGTAAAACCCAATTTATTTTATATGAACCCCAGGCCATTCTCTCCAAATATCTGTGTAGGCATCGTTCCCATTTTTTTTGCAATCTATGTGGTGGAGTCGAAAGATAGCAGCATACCTGATGTCAGATGATAGGTTTGGTGCTGCGGAATGAACTAACTGATGATGAGTAATTACTACATCTCCGGGATTTCCCTTTATCATGACGGGGTCTTCCGGTAATTCTACGCTAGGCATTCCGTTTTCCAATATTTGATGACCATTTTCTTCAAAGTATTTTTGAAAAAATGTATGGGATTTAGGCCATACTGTGAAGTTTCCACTGAAACTCGTTTCTATTTTTGATAACAAGAATACAGCGAGTGCGGTGAAGTTACGTCCGTAAGACCCTTTAGAATTTCCGTTTAAACCAGTACCTAAACCGTCTAAATGACCGCTGAGTTCAGCTTTTTTTATTTCAGGGCCCATTGGGAATCGGAGGGCAATCTGTCCATTTATGACTTTTTTTACGTTCCCTTTTCCCATTAGTGATTCTGCGGAATAATAGACGTCTGTTTCATTACAAAGGTCAATTACTGTATGAGATTCTCGTATCTCATTGCAATAAGATTGCTGTCGAAGACGAGGTAAATCTTCCTTGTCGAGACCCTCTTCCCCTATGGAATGATTGATTGACCGTCGGACGTTATTGATCATTTCTGATGGTATGATCTGGCGTAAAACAATATATCCGAATTTGTGAAATTGTTGGCGTTGTTCGTAAGTTAGCATTTGGAAACGGTTCAGACCCTATCAAAAATTTTGAATTTGTTTAGTAAATTTGCTCAAGATAAATATTGTTTGCAAATATTTTTTTAATCTATTGAGACTGGTCTCAAATATTTTTTACACCTTAAGGGAGAGACTAACTCCATGACGTCGAAGAATCATATTATAGATACGCGCCATATTGATTTCGGATCTCAAATTCCGAGCGAAGGGTACTGCGATCAACCATATGTGGTGCAAACAGATGACGGGGCTTGGCTGTGTATAATGACAACGGGGTCTGGTCACGAGGGAGCAACAGGTCAGCATGTTGTGTCTACACGTAGTTTTGACCGAGGGAAGAGTTGGTCAGACTTAATTGATGTGGAGCCTGCCAATGGTCCTGAAGCTTCCTATGCTGTGGTGATTAAGGTTACAAGTGGCAGGATTTATACATTTTACAACCATAATTCAGATAATATTCGTAAAGTGCAAGCTGCAAACCCTCCCTACCCATCTGGTTCCTGTAACAGAGTGGATAGCTTAGGTCACTTCGTTTTTAAGTATAGTGATGATAGTGGATTGAGTTGGTCTAAACAGCGTTATAAGATTTCTGTGAGAGAAATGGAAATTGACCGGAAAAATGCCGATTCTGGCCGTATCCGTTATTTTTGGAATGTTGGTAAGCCTTTTATACACAATGGGTCGATCTACGTCTCGTTGCATAAAGTTGGTGGCTTTGGTGAGGGCTTCTTTACGAGTAATGAAGGAGTACTGCTTAAAAGTGAAAATTTACTATTCGAATCTGACCCGAATAAAATAAAATGGGAGACGTTGCCCGAGGGCGATTGTGGTATCCGAGCGCCGAAGGGGGGTAGTAACATTGCATCGGAGCATAGTTATAGCGTCTTGTCAGACGGATCTTTCTATTGCGTATACCGAACGATCGATGGACATCCAGGCTGCTGCTATTCTCGTGACGAAGGGAAGAGTTGGTCGAGTCCAACTTACAAAAAATTCTCTGATGGTCGCTTGGTCAAGCATCCCCGAGCAGCCAATTTCGCGTGGCGTTGCAAAAATGGGAAATATCTTTATTGGTTCCATAATCACGGTGGAAAATTGATAAGAGATGATCCTGGACGAAGGAATAATGCTTATTCCGATCGGAATCCCGTATGGCTTTGTGGTGGTGTAGAGGTAGAAACAAATGAGGGAAGGTGTATTAATTGGAGCCAGCCTGAAATCGTTTTGTATGACGACGATCCTTATATCCGAATGAGTTACCCTGATCTGATAGAGGAGAGTGGTGAATATTATTTTACTGAGACACAAAAAGATATCGCTCGTGTCCATAAAATAGCTCCTGATCTTCTGCGTGGATTATGGGGTGAGGAAAGCGACTGGCGCAATTTAAGAAAGGGATTGATTCTCGAAGAATCTCCAGTAAAAAATAAATCAATAGGTATGCCGCCTTTGCCGTTTTTTAACCGACGAAGTGCGAAAAGCCCGTATGGAAGTGATGATCTTCGATCGGGATTTAGTTTAGAGTTTTGGGTACAATGTTTTGTGGATGAGCCGCACGTCATGCTTGATGCGAGAAAAACCGATGGTCGGGGTTTTTGCCTCAAATATCAAGGTGAGGGTGTCATCGAATTTTACATGTCAGATGGTAGATCTTGCGTAACGTGGTGTAGCGATCTTTATGGTGTTGTGACAGAAAAACGAAATCATGTTGCTGTGGTTGTTGATGGAGGACCTAAATTGATCAGTTTTATAGTAAACGGGGCTTTTCATGACGGGGGCGAGTATCGTCAATTCGGTTGGGGTAGATTTGGCAAAGAGTTTAGAAGTGCGAATGGTTCAAGTGAAATAACGCTCGACAGCTGTATCGATAGTCTGCGTGTCTTTGACCGTCCATTACGGACATTTGAAGCGATAGCTTATTTTGAAAGGGAAGTGGAGGGTTAGTGCGTTTTGGGATGGCATTAACCCTCCACTTTAAGTCTAAAATTAAGACAATGACTTTTTGGTAGTTTTAATTATTACGGCTGCTACTTTGTAAGGATCGGCGTTAGATGCGGGACGTCGATCTTCCAAGCGACCTTTCCAGCCATCTTCCACCGTACCGATCGGTATGCGAATTGAGGCACCTCTATCTGATGTTCCAAAGCTAAACTTGTCTATCGATTGGGTCTCATGTAGACCGGTGAGGCGTTGATCATTATCTGCACCGTAAACGTCGATATGTTCCGAAATATGCTTTCCGAATTCTTCACAAATACGTGTAAAGGTCTCCTCTTTGCCGACATCTCTCATGACTCCATTTGAGAAATTAGCATGCATTCCAGATCCATTCCAATCACCCTTTATTGGTTTCGGATGCCAGTTGATAGTGATTCCATATTTTTCGGCAGTGCGTTCTAGTAAATAGCGACCCAACCAAATTTGATCACCTGCTGAACAGGCCCCTTTTGCAAAAATTTGAAATTCCCACTGTCCCATCATCACTTCTGCGTTGATACCCTCGACATTTAAACCTGCTTCGAGACACAAATGCAAGTGCTCATCGACTAAATCTCTACCGAAAGTGTTTTGTGAGCCCACGGAAGTGTAGTATGGACCTTGAGGACCAGGGAAACCACCCTTGGGAAATCCAAGTGGGAGATCCGTTTCGGGATCCATTAGCGTATATTCCTGTTCAAAGCCGAACCAAAAATCATCGTCATCATCATCAATTGTTGCTCGTCCGTTTGATTCGTGTGGAGAACCGTCGGCACTCATTACCTCACACATTACAAGCCAACCGTTACCACCGAAGCGGTCCGGGTCTGGATAAACTGCGACAGGCTTTAGTACGCAGTCCGAAGAATCTCCACTGGCTTGCTCGGTAGAAGATCCATCAAAAGACCAGTTTTTCAGATCTTTTAGTTTCCCAGAGAAACTCTCAGCAATAAGAGTTTTACTGCGTAAGCTTTGAGTTGGATGATATCCGTCCAACCAGATGTATTCAAGTTTTGCTTTTGCCATATTTCTGCCTCTCGGTTCATGAGTATGATGGGTTGTATTTTAAGTAAGGGATCGCATACTACCGAAATCGTTAGCACTTTTTCAAATGCGTTGGATATTTTCGTTTGGCACATAGCGATCCCGTAGGTATATGGAAGTATTAAGCAATATGTATTCCAATGTAACCTTAAGAAAAACGACCACGGCATAGACAGATGAAAGCGAAAATATTTTTCGATTTCTGTATTTCTATATTTATGTTTATAAACGAGTTCTGACCATAATACAATTTTATCACCGGATAATTATTGATTGGGGGTTGTTTAATCCTTCAGTTTTTTAAAAATCAACATATTTGTATTTTATTTCAATTTTCTTTTAGTTTTGTGGTTATATTAGGCAAGAAAAATTAATCATATTCTTAAACAGCACTGTTAACTTTAATAAAAACAACGTTTAATTTATAAGCGAAGTAAGATTATACAAAATTGTGATTATTTTTGTTTATTATTACAAATATGTGCTAATTACTTTGTATAACCTCTTTTCCTTTTTTAGAATTTCTAACCTAAGATTCGCGTTGACGGTAAGTGGTTACAGTCTTAGTTTGATCTGCGATTCTTCGTCCCGAATTCGGCAAATCGACTCACATGTGTCCATTATTAAATATAGCTAAAAAAGTTTATTTTCTTGTATTGATGCCACTTTTTTTAACGGGTTGTGTGGCAGGCGATCATTTGATTAAGACGCTACATGATGGCGTTATTTATCACAAAATTCAAATGTTAGAGGGGCCTTGGTGGATCCATGTGATAGAGGTAGACATCGAAGTTGCTCGCAATTCTGGTGTTCAATTCAAAGTTGAGAGCTCTACAGACGAAATAGGTGGGGTGCAGCGTACAAGTGTTATGTCAAAAACTGCGTTGGCTGGAATTAATGGGGATTTTTTTTATTTACTCGACTCCAAACTTAAGACTGGACTCCATGTTCAGGATGGGCAAATCTTTCATACACCACAACCACGTAGCGCCGTAGTGATACACCGCGATGGTTCGCCGTTGATTTCGAGATTTAGCATAGAAATGGGATTATTAAAACGGGGAGGCAGTCGCATAGTTATAAATGGATTGAATCGTTACCCTGAGGCCGATGAGCTTGTTTTGTTCAATGGTCATGCGACTTCCATTTACGATTCGGTTTTTGCTGCCGTAGGTTTTAAATTGCGAAGTTTATATCGTCCTACAAAGCCCAGAGTAAACGACACGTTAGTTGTGCGGGTTTTACAGGCGAGGAGGCATGCTTGGCCTTTAGCACTGGAGAAAGATGAATGGTTTTTGGCCGCGGGTTTTGGTAACAAACAAGCTCGAAAAATTTCTCCTGGAGACACATTAGCATTGTTTAGTAACTTAGATCCAGCAAAAATGCCCGTAGAACAAGGATTAGGTGGTGGACCTCGGCTCGTGCGTGATGGAAAGGTCTCCGTTGAATATGAAATCGAAGGGTTGAGTCGTGCGTTCGCGGAGGAAAGACATCCACGAACGGCTTTGGGATATTCTAAGGGTAAACGAATACTTTTTCTATTAGTTGTAGATGGGCGTCAACCTGGATATAGCGTAGGAATGAAGCTTTCTGAGTTGGCTAATTTTATGCAGTATAGAATGGGAGATTTTATGGTTAGCGAAGAAAATGTCTTTCAGGCATTAAATCTCGATGGAGGTGGGTCAAGTACGATGGTGGTAGGTGGCACAGTTGTTAATGTGCCGTCTGACCAAACTGGTGAGCGTTCCGTGGCGAATACGTTTACAGTTACGACTAATTGATGCTTAAACTTTCGCCTGATAATCTTCGTAAAATGAGTGTAGAGATGTTTGTGAAGGTCGGAGTGCCTATCCAAGAGGCTAATTTGGTTGCCGATCACCTCGTTGATTCAGATATGTTTGGTCATGATACGCACGGAGTTTTACGTCTTCCGCAATATATTGACATGGTCACGGACGGAACTGTTACACCGGGTGCACCATTGAGAATTATTAAGGATTTCGGTTTTTCTGCCCGTCTCAGCGGTGGATGGAATTTCGGACCTGTTTCCGCCGCACGCGCTATGGAGTTTGCATTGGAAAAACTATCAAGCGGTGCGGCTATGTCAGTAGTTACCGTCCGCGACTGTAATCATATTGCGCGTTTGGGGCGTTTTGTGTCTATAGCAGCCCGAAATGATGCGATTGCTATTATGACCGCCAATGGGCATGGTGGAGATTTGGCTGTTGCTCCATTTGGCGGGGTCGATAGGCGACTTCCGACAAATCCTATTGCTGTTGGTGTTCCCACTGGTTTAGATTGGCCGGTTGTTTTGGATATGACGACAAGTATGATTTCGGGGGGTGATTTACGATTATTGCGAAATAAAAATGAATTAGCGCCCTTAACATCAATTATAGACGCCCTGGGCAATCCAACTCGTGATACAAAAGGTTTTTACGGCCCCCCTCGGGGAGCGATTTTACCTTTGGGATTTCCAGTAGCTGGTCATAAAGGATTCGGACTGAGTGTCCTTGTAGATGTGCTGTCTGGTGCATTGTCCGGTGCTGAATGTAGCAAAGAAAATTACGAACGTTCCGGTAATGCATTATTTATCGCGGTTTTACGCGTTTCTGCTTTCCGGAGTAGAGATTCTTTCTTTGAGGAAGTTAAAAGTTTTGTGAAGAGAGTGAAGGGAAGTCCCAAAGCTAAAGGTTTTTCTGAGATTATGTTTCCTGGTGAGAAAGCTTATAAGCATTATCAAAATTCAAAAAAAAACGGTATATTGGTAGACGATGTTGCTTGGGACAGGATTTGTGAAAAAGCCGTTGAACTTGATGTGAATATAGCTGAGATATTATGATTTTACTTTTGTAATCAAAATCATGTGTTTTCGGTTTTAATTTCGGAGGTCAATTATGTTAAATATAGGTATTGTGGGATTGGGAGGAATTGGTAACAATCATGCGAAGTGTTATACAGATAATAAACATACAAAAGTAGTTGCTGTCTGTGATATCGATAAAGAACGAGCCGATAGAGCGGCTGATCGTTGGGATGCCCGGCCGTATTATACCGTTCGTCAGATGTTAAAAGGCGAAACTGGATTAGATGCCTGTTCCGTGACGACTGCGGGTGTAGAAAATGGCGGTGATCACTACAAGCCTACAATGGAGTTATTGGAGGCAAACATCCCAGTGCTCGGAGAAAAGCCAATTTCTAATGATGTACGAAAAGCGCGACGAATGGTGGAGTTGGCAAAGAAAAAACGAATTCCCTACGGCGTCAACCTTAACCATCGATTCACGCCATCGGCTGTTCGGGCCAAGCAGTGGTTAGTTAATGGACGCTTAGGAGAGCTAAATATTGTTAACATGACGATGTGGATTAATAATCCTAATGAATCTAGCCCGTGGTTTCATATTCGTGCGCTTCACCCACATTCTCTGGATGTCATGCGATATTTTGCTGGAGACGTAGAGTCCGTACATGCTCTTTTTAAAAAGGGGAAAGGGCGTAAGATCTGGTCGAATGTGCAGGTGAATCTTTTGTTTAAAAATGGCGTAATTGGGCATCTGACCGGTAGCTACGACGCTGGTGGCAGTTATGGGTTAGAGACGCTCGAGCTTGTTGGTTCAGAGGGTAGAGTAATAATTAACGAGGCGTGTGAAAAACTAAGTTTTTATCCGAGGTTCTCTCGTGAGGTTGAAAGCTTCGATCATTTAGGCGGAATGGGGAGTTTCGGAGAGACATTTCCGTCGCGTATTGGAGCTTGGATCGATGATTTGCGAAAAAAGACTACTCCTAGCAAGGTCGACGCCAAGGCAGAAGATGCTTTAAAAGTTCAACTAGTAATAGAGTCAATTATAAAGTCGTGGGAAAGTAGTAAAATCGTGAAAGTACCACAGAGATAGTTATGTTGCGTGTAGGAGTCGTTGGAATGGGACCAATAGGTAATCGCCATGCAAAAATTTATGGTGAATTGTCGAATGTGGAGCTTGTTGCTGTATGTGACCATCAGCGTGACCGAACTGAAACAGCCGCAAAATTATACGGTGTGGAGGGTTTTCGCAGTGTAGAAGAGATGGTGAGCACAGTTGCAATCGATTTAGTTAGTATAGCTACTGGTGGGGAGGAGTATGGCGGGGATCATTATAAGCCGACCATAACTGCTTTAGAAGCGGGCCTGCATGTGCTTGGTGAAAAACCTATTTCTAACGAAATATCCCCTGCGGAAGAAATGGTTTCGCTTGCTCGTCAGAAGGGCCTCTGTTATGGAATTAATATGAATCATCGTTTTACCCCCGCTGCTATCCTAGCTAAAAAGTGGATGAACGAAGGTCGTATTGGTGATTTATTGTTCATGAACATGAGTATGTGGATTAAAAATCAGAGAGAGTCGAGTATTTGGTTTCAAATCAAGGCTCTTCATCCGCATACAGTTGATATCATGCGTTATTATTGTGGTGAAATTGAATGTGTGCAGTGTTTTGGTCTCAAGGCACCAGGTCGTTCCATATACTCAACAGCTCAGTTCAACATGAAATTTAAAAATGGTAGTCTCGGTCATTTGACGGGGAGTTATGACATAGAACGAGGTCACCCGATGGAGCGTTGTGAAGTAGCTGGTGTGAAGGGTCGTTTCGTTATAGATGATATGTTTCGAGAGGCGACATTATATCCAGCAGGACAAGAAGAAAAACGCGTATTTTCCAATCCGATATTTGGTGGTATGAGTGATTTCGAAGATACATTTCGAAATCGAATCAGTGCTTTTGTTGAGCAAGTTTCAAATGGAACTGATCCAAAAGATATCGACGGATCTGGTAGCGATGGTCTTGCGGCCCAAAAGGTTTTGGCAGCTGCAATACGCTCTATTGAAACTGAATCTGTAGTGTATGTAGACGATTAGTAGATCCACATGTCGGATTGTGTAATCCAAAAGATAGAAAAATTCTTTATGCGGGTTTTTACAGACGAATCTCAATGAATTTTGCATACCATGAGTCGTTTATTTGGAACTTGTAGCTGATAAGACTCGAACTAGTCTAAAATTAAAAACTAATTTGTTCGATTTGTATTCTCTGTGCGTGCTTTTGCGATATTTTTTCGGAGTTGTTGCGCAATTTTCTCAGCTTCATCGAGGTGTGCGTTAAAAGGTTTCAGCCAGTTTGGATCTTTAGCGCTTGACTCGAGAACAACAGTAGCAGCAGTTTTACGAAGTTCGAGGTAACTTAACGTATTTTGATGTACTGTCACTTGTGCTGGAGTGACAGGATGCAATTTTTTTGTCATCTTGATGCATGATAATAGCCGCGGGTAAACAACGGTGTTGAACAGTGATGAAATGGATTCGTGGTCTATTGTCTTTTTTGATGTAGCGATGTCAATTTCTTGTTCAAGTAGGCGTACTTTCTGGAGAATTTGCGTTAGATCCGAAAGGAATATAGTTTCGGCCGAAATGTGTATCTCCCGATTTGGCTTGCTAACAGATTTTGTTTCCGAAGGAGTCGTGTTAAAGGATTCGCAGGCCGTAGAAAATATACAACTGGCTATAAAAAGTCTAAATACTATTCGAAACCATTTATAATTTCTGTGTTTGTCAGCCACTCTTTGTTGCTTTCTTTTTTTTATCCATCACTTTAAAAATTAATCCAGTGATCAACGGATGGCAAGATTTACAGCAGTTTCGTTTACAATGATGCGCTTGTTTGTTACATTTCTGTTATAGAATAAGCTGAAATATTTAAGGTGGAATACATGAAAAAACAAATAGTTAGGAAGAGTTCGAGTGTTTCAGATGCTGTCTCTTCCTTGCTTGTAGCTATCGGTTTAGCATTGGTGATAAGGACAGTTGTAGTTCAGGCTTTCTTTATTCCCTCTGGTTCCATGGAAGATTCTCTTTTAGTGGGTGATTATTTATTAGCGAATAAATTTGTTTATGGCGCACCCGTTGATGTTCCGTTTACCACCATTAGCCTGTTTCGGCTACCACGATTGCGGGACCCAAAGGCTGGAGATATCGTGATTTTTCGATCTCCGATCGAACCAGATAAAGATTTAATCAAAAGGTGTGTTGCTGTGGGTGGTCAAGAAGTCATTGTTGTAGATAAAACACTTTTTGTTGATGGGAAGCCGTTTTTGGATCCACCGTTTGCAAAATACACAGATTCCCGAGTTTATCGTGCTGTAGATGGTAATCGTCGCGATAACTTCGGCCCGTATATCGTTCCAGATGGTCACTATTTCATGATGGGAGACAATCGCGATAATAGTTTCGACAGTCGTTATTGGTTAGCTGTTCCTGATGAGTTGATAAAGGGGCAAGCAATGAGTATATACTACTCATGGGAGCCTGATGTGTCAGGGCCTTATTATAACGGACTTTCATCGTTGCCCCATGTATTGTTCAGTTGGTTTTCGAAACTTCCTTCGCGTGTCCGGTTGGAACGATTGGGTAATGTTATTCGATAGGAGCCCTCATGAAAAATCGAAAGAATAGTGCTGACAATCTGTCGAAAGAGTTGACCGAGTCGAAGGAGCCCAATGATAATGCGGTTGAAACTGTAGATAGGCTTCTCACTACTTTTGCTGACAATCAGGATATAGTGTCGCTCCTTTTTCAGCTACGACGTCAGTTGATAGATCAAGAAATAACCTATCAAGAGGCAAGGAGTTCGTTAGTCGAATTGCAGTCTGCGTTAGACAAGGTCACTTCCCCTGCGAATCGGATAGGTATATTTGTGTCTTCTCCCGAACCGGGCATTGCGTTGTTGTTTGTGGGAGGCACGGAATATTTTTCGAATATCGATTCACGCGTCAAGTTGTCGGAATTAAGGCCAGGTTGTCGCGTTCTTGTAAATGAAGCGTTTGCAGTAGTGGGCAATTTAGGCCCAACTTCTGGTGGATCTGTGGCCAAAGTTAGTGATTTGCTAGACGATGGTCGAATTAGAGTTTCTCAGGGACACGGATCGCAAGATCTTGTTGTAGAAAGAGGCTTTGATTTGAAAAATGTTGACCTTGGGATAGGCGATGAAGTCAGGGTCGACCCGTCATTTAAAGTTGTTTTGGAACGTCTGCAGACTTCCGAAAGTAAAGAATATTTTATCGAAAATGTACCACCTACCCCGTGGGATACGATTGGAGGTCAGGAGGAGGCTATAGAAGCAATTCGAGATACTATAGAATTGCCTGTATTGCACCCTAAGCTCTTCAATCGTTTTAACTACAGCTCTCCCAAAGGGTTTTTGCTTTATGGTCCTCCGGGTTGTGGAAAGACTTTAATCGGAAGGGCTGCAGCGTACAATTTAGTCGAGAGGATGCGGGAAGAAGAAGGGTCGGATCTCAAGGAATATTTTATTCACATCAAGGGTCCAGAAATGCTCAATATGTGGCTTGGCGAAACAGAGCGTATGGTACGCGAAGTGTTTTCCCAAGCGCGTAAAAAACGCGAAGAAGGGTATTTACCGTTCATTTTTATCGATGAGGCCGAATCTATTCTAGGCACTCGGCGAGCTATGCGTTCGCACAACATTTCTAACACAGTCGTTCCAATGTTTTGCACAGAAATGGACGGTATCGAGTCTCTCAAGAATGTAGTTATTGTGTTGGCTTCTAATCGCCACGATTTGATTGATCCGGCGATATTACGACCAGGTAGAATTGATCGCAAGATTAAGGTGAGTCGACCAGATTCTGATGCCGCAAAAAAGATTTTTTCAATCTGCCTGGGTAATCAAACGCCTATTGATAACGAAGAAATAAATCTACTTGGTAAAGAAGAGGATGCACGCCAAATAGTTATCGAATCTGCTGTTGATGAGCTTTTTAGAAAAGATGCAGATACTCGTTTCCTTGAAGTGTTTTTGCGATCAGGACGTCGAGATATTTTACACCGTGGCGATTTGTGTAGTGGTGCAATCGTGGCGTCAATTGTACAGCGTTCAAAAGAACGTGTGATCAAGAGAGCAATTGCAAGCGGAAAGATAGAAATAGGAATCACTCGAGAGGACTTGCATCATGCGGTTAATGATGAATTCCGTGAGAATGAGGTTTTCCCTCCGTCTGATAGCGTTGAAGATTGGCTCAAGCTTTTGGATTATGAACCGGAAAATGTTGTCAAGGTTATGCCAATTCATCCGCAAACTGAAAGAGGACCTACTTCGATTCCGGGAAGAGTGATTTGAGGTATGAGAAGGCTATGTGGGATTGAAACAGAGTATGGAATACAAGTCGAAGGATCGGAGAATTTTGATGTTGTAACCGAGTCTATGGAATTAATCAGATGTTACGCAAAAGAAGATTTTGTTGCTCGTTGGGATTATTCGTTAGAGAATCCTAGAAAAGATATGCGGGGTTTCGAAGTTGAAAAGTTGAGAAACGATAAGGACGAACTCGAGCATCTTCAAGCTGATAGAAGAAAAAAAATTCCCAAAAAAGATCTCAAGAGTGATTTATTGATTTGTAATGGAGCGCGACTGTATAACGACCATACGCATCCTGAATTTTCCACACCCGAATGCAGAGATTTGTTTGAGCTCGTTGCGTTCGATCGTGCAGGAGAAAGAATTTTATCTCATTGTGCCGATTTAAGGTCGGAGGCTCTCGGTAACGGTAGGATAAGCCTTTACAAAAATAATACAGACTTTCATGGGCATAGTTACGGAACCCATGAAAATTTTTTGATTCAGAGAAGTATTGATTTTGATTTAGTCGTTTCTTCTCTCATTCCCTTTATTGTGACTCGGCAAATTTATGCAGGAGCGGGGAAGGTTGGTTTTGAGGAAGGAACTGGAAGTCAATCGACACTCTATCAAATCTCTCAGCGCGCAGATTTTTTTGAAGCGATTTGCAACATCGACACTATGCAAAATCGTCCACTTGTAAATAGTCGGGACGAACCACATGCAAATTCGGAATTCTGGCGAAGGTTGCATATCATTATCGGTGATGCAAACATGTGTGAGTGG
>MDSV01066275.1_pt1 | contig 12947 bp, 12 predicted proteins | sample 810851 | NCBI WGS metagenome assembly MDSV01 (sample SAMN05326640, study PRJNA326480) | marine metagenome | isolation source: seawater | place: Atlantic Ocean: North East | collected 2012 | reverse complement strand
TATTTTAAAGTATTTCATGAAAGTAATCCATATAGAAGTGGAATGATTAAGGACGAAATTTCTATTTCATTAAAAATAAATGATGCTTTTTTAACTTCAATTCTCAATTTTCTAATAGATAAAAAAGAAATTAAATGCATTGAAAATATATGGTCAAAATATAATTTTAAGATTGAATTATCTGATGAAGAAAAAAGAATAATGTTAAATATAAAAAGTATAATTCATGAAAAAAAATTGCAGGCAATTACTTTTAATGAATTAGTAAATGAAATTGATAAGGAGTCAGAATTTGTAAAAAAAATAATTAATATTTTAATATCAAATGGAACAATTATTATGATTGACGGTTCATTGCTTTTTAGTAAAAAAAATATTGAAATTCTAATTGGTGTTATTAAAGATTATTTCATTTTAAACGAAACTATAAATATTAAGACTTTTAAAGACTTAACTAAAACATCTCGAAAATTCTCTGTTCCTCTGCTTGAGTATTTAGATAAATGTAACATAACTTATAGAATAGGTAATGAAAGAAAAATTAGAAAATAATATTAAAAATTCTACTCCAGTAATGAGACAATTTTGGGAAGCAAAAGATTCATATCCTAATTCTATTATGTTATTTAGAATGGGAGATTTTTATGAAACTTTTGATGAAGATGCAAAGATTGCTTCTAAAATTTTGGGTATAACTTTAACAAAAAGATCAAATGGTGCTGCATCTTCAGTGCCTCTAGCTGGTTTTCCATATCATTCTTTAGATCAATATTTGCATAAATTATTAAATAATGGACATAGAGTAGCTATTTGCGAGCAGGTAGAAGACCCAAAGATATCAAAAGGAATTGTTAAAAGAGAAGTCGTAGAAGTTTTATCTCCAGGAACTGCAATTGCAGAAAAATTTTTAAATCATAAAGAAAATAATTTTTTATGTAGTTTATTTATTTATAAAAATATGTTTTCTTATTCTATTTTAGATTATTCTACAGGAGAATTTAGTGCAGGAGAAAATAATATTAATGAATTATATAATACTATAAATCAATATCAAATTAGTGAAATTATAATTTGTAAAAAACAAAAGAAGAAAATTGATTTATCAAAAATTAATGGCATATTAGTTACAACATATCATGATTGGATTGCAGATCCTAAATTTTGTTATGAAAATTTAATTGAGCATTTTGGAACTAACTCTTTAAAAGGATATGGTTTTATTGATGAAGATTTAAGTATTATTCCTTCTGGTGCAGCCTTGGAATATGTAAAAAATAATTATTTTGGAAGAGTTAAACATATAACTTCTTTGTATAAAATTATTTCTGAAGATATAATGAAAATTGATTCATCTACCTTAAATAATTTAGAAATTTTTAATTCTATATCTAATCAGGGTATAAAAGGAACACTAATAAATACTATAGATAACACTTTAACTCCAATGGGCTCAAGATTATTACGTCAACATGTTTCAAAACCTTTGTTATCTGCTAAAGAAATTAATTATAGATTGAGTATGGTTAATGAATATTTTGATAATCATATCGATGATTTAGGTATTTTAGAAAAATTAAAAACAATATCAGATATACCTAGAATTGTTTCAAAAATTTGTACAAATAAATCAAACCCTAGAGATGTTATTTATTTATCAAATTCATTATTAACTATATTAGAAATCAAGCAAAGTACATCTAAAAGTAAAAAGATTAATAAATTACTTTCTAAAGTTAAAGGTATTAAAAAAATATGTAAAGAAATTAGTAAGATTATTAAAGATGACCCAGCTGTAAATTTAATGAAAGGAGGGTACATTAAGTCAGGAGTATCTAAAAAATTAGATGAATTTAGATCTATGTCTGATAATGCAAACCAATGGTTATTAGATTATCAATTAAATCAGCAACAGCTTACAGGTATTTCAAGTTTAAAGATAGGTTATAATAAAGTTTTTGGATATTATATTGATATTACTAAAACTCATATCAGTAAAGTACCAGATAGTTACATTAGAAAACAAACTTTAACTAATAGTGAAAGATATTTTACGGAAGAGTTAAAAAGTTACGAACATAAAATATTATCATCTACTGATCAGATAGTATCTATAGAAAATAAAATTTATAAAAAGTTGATGTTATTTATTATAAAACATATTCAAGAAATTCAATTTAACTCTGATCTTATAGCTCAAATTGATGTAGTCGTTTCTCATTCTATTACTGCAAATGAAAACAATTATGTCATGCCCAAAATAAATAAAAAATCATCAACATTTAAAATTATTAAATCTCGTCATCCAGTTATTGAAAAGTTATTACCCGTTAATGAAAAATTTATTACAAATGATTTATTATTAAATAATAATAAAAATCAAATAGCAATTATAACTGGCCCTAATATGGCTGGTAAAAGTACTTTTTTAAGACAAGTAGGATTAATATCTATTCTTGCACAAATAGGATCTTATGTACCAGCAAGTGAAGCAAATATTCCTATAATTGATCAACTCTTTACTAGAGTAGGTGCTAGTGACAACCTTTCAAAGGGAGAATCCACTTTTTTAGTAGAAATGAATGAAACAGCTAATATATTAAATAATGCAACATCTAAAAGTTTAATCATATTAGATGAAATTGGTAGAGGAACATCAACCTTTGATGGATTGTCTTTGGCTTGGTCAATTACTGAATATATTCATAATAATCCTATAGTAAAGGCTAAAACTTTATTTGCAACTCATTATCATGAATTAATTGATTTAGCTGATGATTTACCAGATGCTTTTAATTTAAATATATCAGTTGAAGAACATAATGATGATATAATATTTTTACGTAAAATTAAAAAAGGAGGTGCGAATAAGAGTTATGGAATTAATGTTGCAAAAATGGCAGGTTTGCCCTCATATATTTTAAATAGAGCTAGAGAATTATTATTTCAATTTATGGATTTTAAAGATGATAAAGAATTAATTCATCAGCAAGAATTATTTAATACTAAAGATATTTTATTAGAAGAATTTAATAAAATAAATTTAGATAATATTACTCCAATGGAAGCAATGAATATTTTGCATGATTTAAAAAATAAAATAATAAAGTAATGTTTAAATTTTTATCATATGCTATAATTAGTTCATTTTTATTATCAAATGATAATAGTATTTATAGTTTAATGTCAAGTCCTCGAAATACTAGTTTAGGAGGAATGCATATGTCTACAAATAATATTAGTAGTATATTTGATGCCCCATCATTTTTAGAAGATAGCAATCAAAATATATTTTTATCTATTCATAACTTTAGTGAATTATACAATATTTTTCATTTATCATTTTGTGTCTATGCAAATAGTTCATCTAATCTTTCTATAGGACTTGTTAGAAGAGATATTGGTAATAATTTTAATACTACTTCAGCTTTTAATAATGACGGTTATCCAAATTTAGAAGATATAAATTATGAAAATATATATAAGTTTTCAGACCAAGAAACTGGATTATTTTTTTCATTTAATAAAATAATAGAACGTGACTTTATAATGGGTATAAATTTTAAACCGGTATTTCACAGAATTGATAATATATATGGTATAGGATCTTCATTTGATATAAGATATTTACTGAAAATGAATCATGGTAGCGTATCTTTTGGAGTTGAAAATATTTTTTCATTTAAAAAATGGGATACAAATTACTTAGAAAAATTTGATTTAAATGGATATTTAGCTCTTTCTTATAATTTTAATCAAAGTGCAATTTTTTATGAATATAATATAATTGATAAGTCTAAAATTGGTTTTGAAATTAAATTTATTGAAAATTTATTTTTTCGTTCAGGTATAAATAAATATAGTACTTCATTTGGATTTGGATTATCACTAAAAAATATAATTCTAGATTATACGTATATAAACAATAAGTCTGATATTTTTGAAAGTAATCATAGCATAGGTTTTAATATTAATTTAAATCGTTAAAAATTTAATGAAAACTCTTGGAAATCTATATTAAATATATTAAAATCAGGGCTCATTAATTTACAAAGGTTTTTTATATTTATGATTCTTAGTATGACAGGTTATGGTAACTCTGAAAATATAGTATCTAATTATGATATTAAAGTTGAGATTAAATCATTAAATAGTAGGTATTTAGAAGTAGTTCCAAAAATACATGAATTGATATATGAATATGAAAATGATATAAATACTTTAATTCGTAAAGTTTGCTTGCGTGGTAAGATATATTTTAATATATCTTTAAATGAAATAAAGGACGCATCTAATTCTATAAAAATAAATAATGATAGATTAAGTAATTATTTAAAAGAAATTGATTTGCTGAAAAAAAGAATGAATTTAAAAGATGAAGTTTCCATTGACTATTTTTTAAAACTTCCAGATATTTTTGAATTTAAAAAATCAAAAAATATACCGAGTAGAAAAAAAATTTTAAATTGTATTAATGAGGCATTAATAGATTTTAATAATTTCAGAATAAATGAAGGTAAGGTAATTGAAAAAGATATTTTATCTAAAATAAAAATTATTAATAAAGAAATTAAAAAAATTGTTAGATTATCATCTGGAAATTCTAAGGAAGAATTGACTAGAATCAAGTCGAAAATAGAAAATATAGTTTTAAATGCTGATATTAGTGAAGAAAGACTTTATCAAGAAGTTGCCATTATATTAGAGAAAAAAGATATTAATGAGGAATTATCTAGGCTAGAAGGTCATATGAAATTATTTGAAGAGTATATTCTCAATGATGATAATATAGGTAAAAAGGCTAATTTTCTATTACAGGAAATAAATAGAGAAATTAATACTGTAGGTTCTAAGGTAGATAGTTTAGATATTAGGCATATTGTAGTTAATATTAAAAATCATGTTGAACAAATAAGGGAACAGGTACAAAATATATTATGAATAAAGGTAAATTAGTGATTTTATCAGCTCCATCTGGAACAGGAAAAACTTCTATTTGCAAGGAGCTTTTAGCAAGAAATAAAAACTGGAATTTTTCAGTTTCAGCAACGACTAGACCCAAAAGACCCGATGAAATAGATGGTAAAGATTATATATTTATGGATCTTAAGCAGTTTGAGCATAAACAAAATTTTGGAGAATTTTTAGAGTGGGAGTTTGTTCATGGTAATCGATATGCTACTCCAATTGATCCTATAGAAGAAGCTATAGATTCTAACAAAGTTATTTTGTTGGATATAGATGTAAAAGGTAGTATGAATATAATAGAAGAATTTGAAGATAATGTTATATCAATCTTTATTGAGCCTCCAGGATTTAATAATGAAGAACAGATTGAAATTTTAACTGATAGATTAAATAAAAGAGGACAGGCTGAAACTTTAATTAATCAAAGATTAAAAAGATTTGAACTTGAAATGAGTTATAAGGAAAAATTTAAATATCATTTTATAAATGATAATTTTAATAAAACCACTGATAAAATAGAAAATAAAATTAAGGAGTTACTTAAGTAATGGATATTAAAGCTATTCAATTAAAACAATTTTTAAAAAAATCAGATTCTCTATATAAAAATATAATTATTACATCATCAAGAGCTAGACAAATTATAGATGATAGATTTCAGGAATTTGCAGTAGAGGAAGATATTGAAGACTCAGAGCAACTAGAAGAGCTTCTTGATGATATTGATTATAATATAGATAAGCCTATATCTGTAGCTACCTCTGAATTTATGAATGAAGAACTTGATTGGCGTTCAACTGAAGAGGAATGACATATATAAATATCTAAATTTATACAAAGACTTATATGGCGATCATATTTATTTAACTCCGAAGTCTAAAAAATATTTTACAAATTATGTGTTTATAAATGAAATAGTTATAAATGATATTTATCTGAGTGATAACTCAAATATTTTGAAAAAATATAAAGATTTAATTAAAAATTACCTTGATATTCCATTTGATAAAATAAGAAATAATTTAATATTGGGGATGGGTAATCATAATGCTGATATAGTCTTTGTTAGTGAAAATATTTTGAATGAAGAAGAGCTAAATAGACTTTTATTTGTAGGTGAAACAGGTGAATTGTTAGATAAGATTCTTAGCTCAATTAATCTATCTAGAAAAGATATATATATATGTAATATTTTCAGGAATAAGTCGATTAATAATAATTTATTATATCAAGAAGTTGATAATTGTGAATTGTGTTTAATTGAAAATTTAAAAAATATTAGACCAAAAGTCATCGTCTCTTTAGGAAGAATTGATACTATGAAAATATTTAGAACTAAAGAAAATTTAAATAAAATGAGAAAAAAAATTTTAAATTACAATAATATGGATTTATTAGTAACATACCATCCTAATAAACTTTTGAGAAATTTAGATTTAAAAAAAAATGCTTGGGAAGATTTTCAATTAATTAGAGATAAATATATAAATGCCTGAAAATTTAAAAAATAAAGATATTAGAATTTCACCTAGTATAATTGAGGCCGAAGCAGCAGTTTTAGGTTGTATACTTATTAATCCAGATGCTATGGCTAAATCTATGGAATTTTTAAATGAGAAAGATTTTTATAATCGTTCTAATGCAATAATATATGAAAATATGCTTACATTATTCGAAGATAATAATACGATTGATTATATAAGTGTTATTGAGCAGTTAAAAAAAACTAAAAAGTTAAAAGAGGTCGGTGATGCTTATTATATAACAGGATTAACTGAGCAAGCACCTTCTACTCAAAATGTAGAATATTATGCAAAATTAGTCAGAGAAAAATCCATTCTAAGAAATATAATTAATGTTGCAAGTACCATTTCAAATGAAGCCTATGATAATCAGAGTGATGTTACTGAAATTCTTGATAAAGCAGAGCAAACTTTGTTTTCATTATCAAAAGATGCAGATAAAGGAAGATTTAAAGAAATTAAACCATTGCTTCATGACGTATTAGAAAATTGGGTTAATAGAAAAGAGGGTTCTTTAACAGGAGTTCCATCTTCCTTTTATGATTTAGATAATATGTTATCCGGGTTTCAAAATTCAGATTTAATTATTCTTGCTGGTAGACCATCAATGGGTAAAACGGCTTTAGCTTTAAATTTTGGTAGAAATATTGCTATTGGTCATAAGCTTAAAGTTGGATTTTTTAGTTTGGAGATGTCAAGCAAACAACTTGTTGAACGTTTAATTACATCAGAGGCAAAAGCAGATAGTCATTTAGTTAGGACAGGTAAATTACCAAAGAATGAATGGAAAAAACTTTCTGAAGCAGCATCAGTTTTATCTGAATCTAATATTTATATAGATGATTCTGCAGATCTAAATATTATGGAATTAAGAGCTAAAGCAAGACAATTAAAATCAGATAAAGATGTTGATGTAATATTTATTGATTATATACAATTATTACATGCTCCTCAAAAATCTGAAAGTAGGCAGCAAGAAATATCTTATATCTCTAGATCTTTAAAAGCATTAGCAAAAGAATTAGATATACCTATTATTGCTTTATCTCAGTTATCAAGAGCTGTTGAGTCAAGAACAGATCACAGACCTATTATGTCAGATTTAAGAGAAAGTGGAGCTATTGAACAGGACGCTGATGTTGTTATGTTTATATATAGAAAATATGTATATTCTAAAGCTGAAGAAGATGAAGGTTTAGCAGAAATTATATTATCAAAACATAGAAATGGTCCTACTGGAACGGTAAAGGTTTCATTTATAGATAAATATGCTAAATTTGATAATCTAGATATTGTACATAATGATTTTCAAATCCCTTCTTGATAAATTTTAAATTTTAATGGTTTTAGATAATCTTAAAAAATTTTTCCCAAATTATCGTTCAAAATACCCCAAAGGGTTTCAAAGTATTTTAGAGGCCTTCTCTCAAGAATATGAAATAAACGAAAAAGATATTAAACTACTTTGGTCTGCTTATCAGTTTGGTGAAAAAGCCCATGAAGGCCAAAAAAGAAAATCTGGTGCTCCATATTTTGAACATTGTATTCATGTATGTATTCAATTAATATCGTGGCATATGGATATGGATACACTTATTGCAGGATTATTGCATGATACAGTTGAAGATACAGATGTAAAAGAAGAAGATATAGAAAAGAGATTTAATAAGGATATTGCTCATCTTGTTTTAGGTGTTTCTAAATTATCAGGTATTAAGTTTAGAGATAAAAAGCATAGACAAGCTGAAAATTTAATGAAAATGTTTTTAGCTGTAGCAAAAGATTTAAGAGTTATAATTATTAAGTTTTCAGATCGATTACACAATATGAAGACTTTGGATTTTTTACCAAAAGAAAAACAAATCAGAATTTCAGAAGAAACTAAGGAACTTTATGCACCTTTAGCCCATCGTTTAGGAATGAATAAATTAAAAATGGACTATGAGAATTTAATACTTAAATATACAGATGTTCTAGCCTATGATAATATCAAAAAGAAAATTAATACTACTAATAAAGTTAGAAATAAATATATTGAAGAGTTTATTAAGCCAATTAAAAAAGAAATTGATAATTTTTCATTTGATGCTGATGTTTTTGGTAGAGCTAAACATTATTATTCTATTTATAGAAAAATGGAAGTCCAATCTAAAAAATTTAATGAATTATATGATCTTTTTGCAATTCGTATCATAGTAGATAAAATAGAAGAATGTTATACAGCTCTTGGTGTTGTTCATCAACTTTATACACCTATGCAAGAAAGATTTAAAGATTATATAGCAACTCCTAAAAGTAATGGATATCAATCAATACATACTACTGTTTTTGGTCATAATGAAAACATTATAGAGGTTCAAATTAGAACAAAATCTATGGATCAGTTGGCTGAAGTTGGTATAGCTGCACATTGGATTTATAAAGAATCTGGTCATAAAACTAAGCATATAGCTGGAAATAAAATGAACTCATATATCGAATGGTTGAGAAATTTAGTAGAAGTAATTAAATCAGAAGATAAGGATCCAAATGAATTACTTGAATTATTAAAGATTGATTTGTTTGAAGATGAGATTTTTATTTTTACACCAAAAGGAGAAGTCCATCAATTAAAAAAAGGTTCAACTCCAATAGATTTTGCATTTTCAATACATACTCAAGTTGGATTAAAGTGCTCTGGTGCAAAAATTGATGATAAGATTATACCATTAAACTCTGAATTAAAAAATGGAGATACAGTTAAAATATTAACTTCTTCAAATCATACTCCCAATCAAGCTTGGCTTAAGATAGTTAAAACAACTAAAGCTATAACACATATTAAAAGATTTTTAAAGAAAGAAGAAGAAGAAAAAAGTATTGAATTAGGTAAGGAAATTTTAGAAAAATCTTTAAGAAAAATTAAAAAAATAAAATTATTGAAAGTAATAATTAAAAATCCTGAAAAAATGGGATATAATAATTCAGATTTAGTTTTTTCGAATTTTGCTAAGGGTAAGCATACATTTAAAGAGATTTTAGAAAAATATGATATTCATTTGGATGACTTAGAAATTGAAAATGAAAATGAAAATGATACTTTAACTCAAAGATTTTTAAGGAAAGCTCGTGGTATTGCAAGGGGTGTGAAAGTGGGAGGAATTGATAATGCAATGATTTCATTTCCAAAATGTTGTAGCCCAATCCCAGGAGATAAAATTATTGGCTATATTACTAGAGGGAAAGGTGTTTCTGTACATAGAGTTAATTGTTCAAACCTACCAATTAGACAAAATAGAGATAGGTTTATTGAAGTAGAATGGGATTTAACTGGTTCTAGTATGTTCTTGGTAAGATTAAAAATTATTTTCGAAGATAGAAAAGATCTTTTAAAAGATTTAACTGAGTCTACATCATCTTTGAATATTAATATTAAGAGTGTCGATATTAGTGCATTAGATGGTTTGGCTACATGTTTGATGATTCTAGAATTGAAAAATATCACTGAGCTTGAAATGTTACAGCAAAAAATTATTAATTCAATTAGACCAATAAAGATAGAAAGAATTTAAATATGAAAGTTAAAACTTATACAAAAAATGACATCATAGATAAAATATCATTTAAGCTTAACATGAATAAAAATGAATCAAAAATTATTCTTGATTGCCTGCTTGAATCATTTAGTGAATTATTTTTAAATGATAATGATTTATCTAGAGTTGAACTAAGAAATTTTGGTGTTTTTTCTACTCGGTTAACCAAAAAGCGAACAAATGCACGAAATCCAAAGACTAAAGAAAATATAGTTATTCCAGAAAGAAAAAAAATAGTTTTTAAGGCAGGAAAGAAGATTAGAAATCAACTTAACAGTAAACAAATTAATTAATTTGGATAGAATTTTAGCATTAGATTATGGCGATAAGAAAATAGGGGTGGCTATTTCAGACCCTATGAAAATTATAGCTAAGCCTTTACAGATTATTATTAATTCAAATTTTAATAATGTTTTAATTGAAATTACTAGCTTAATTAAAGAATTGAATGTTAGTTTAATTTTAGTCGGTATGCCAATAACAATGAAAAATACATATTCACAGCAAACTCATAAAGTTATTGATTTTGTTGAATCTCTTAAAAATAATTTATCTATTGAAGTTAAGACGTATGATGAAAGGCTGACATCAAAAATGGCTGAAAAAATCTTGGTTAATCAAGGTGTTAAAACAGGTCATAATAAACAAGAAATTGACAAAGTATCAGCTGCAATATTTTTACAAAATTATTTAGATGATCCTACAAAGTAATTATTTATTAATTTTAATTTCAGCAATTATTACTGGGTTATCTCAGCACTTTCCCTCTTTTGGTTTTTTGTGTTGGTTCAGTTTAGTCCCATTTATTAAAATCTTATATTTTGAATATAATCGTATTCAATTGATTAAATATTCTTTTTTGTGGGGTGTCGTTTATAATCTGATTGTTGTTTATTGGTTAGCAACTAATATTGGAACAACGCCATTTATTGCATTTGTTGTAATGCTTTTGACCATTTTTATTTTATCTTTTAATACAATTTTTATAGTTGTGTTATGGATGACTGTAAGAGATTATGTTCAGAAATATGACTTGTTCTTTTTGGCTGTGTTTTGGGTCGTAATTGAGTTTTTGAGATCTTATGGCCTTCTTGGATTCCCTTGGATCTCATTAGCTAATACACAAACAAATTATTTATATCTTATCCAGAATGTTGAATATGTTGGTATTTATGGTATTACTTTTTGGATTTTATTTTTTAATATTTTTATTTTCAAACTTTTGTATTCTGATTTGAGGCAGCCATATGCTTACTATTATATATTATTATTATTATTACCGTGGGTTTCTGGTTATAAATTATATTCTCAGTATGCTAATATTTTACCAGATTCTAATAATTCTTTAAACCTTCTAGTCGTTCAACCTAATATCAGTTTATCAGATAAAAATAATCCAAAAAATAGTTCTAACATATTAAAAACTATTATTGATTCGACTATCAATAATATATCAAAAAAAACACAACTTGTAGTTTGGCCTGAATCTGCTATGCCTTATCATTCAGTCCAAAGTCAGTATGTAAAAGATTATTTAAATGAAAAATTATTCGTTGAAAATTTTCATTTATTAACGGGGAATATAATTCATGAAGATTTTGATATTTATAATTCATCTATACTATTAAATAAAAATGAAATAAAAGGTGCTTATAATAAAAGGCAACTTGTACCTCTTGCAGAACATTTCCCTTTTTCAGATAATTTTGATTTTTTAAAAAATATTAATTTAGGCCAGGCTAATTTTTCAAAGGGTAAAGAGGATTATGTTTTTGGAATAGATGAATTTCGGTTTGCTTCTTTAATATGTATTGAGTCTACTTTTCCTGATATTAACCGTAGGCATGCTAATATGAGTGTTGATGCTATGATATATTTAGTTAATGATGGTTGGTATTTAACGTCACCAGAACCGAGACAGCATGCGAGGCAATCTATTTTTAGAGCTATTGAAAATAGAATTCCAGTTATAAGATGTGCAAATACTGGTATTTCTCAAATTATTAATCCTTTAGGTATAGTAGAAAAAGAAATTGAATTAAATAAATTTGGAACAATAAATGTTCAAATTAATAAAAATATATATAAAAAAACATTTTATACTCGTTTTGGGAATATTTTTTCTTTAATACTATTGGTTCTTACTATTTTGGTTTTAATTTTATCAAGGTTTAAAAATGAAAAGAAATAATTTTTATATTATAATTGCTATTATTTTTGCACTTAATTTTCAATTAACTGCATCTCAGGCTTGGAAATCTCTTATTTTGCCAGGTTGGGGAGAAAAAAAACTAAATATTAATAATAAAAGTAAAGCACATTTATTATCTGAGATGATTTTAGTTTCTTCTGTTATGTTTACAGATAGTCAGTATTCTTCATATAGAAATGATTATAGAGTATATGGGGCAGATGAAGCTGGTGTTAATTGGAATGGAAAGAGTGATTTATATGCTGCACATGTAGGTAATTATGATAGCATGGAGTTATTTAACAATCAACAACTATTAAATTTTGGACCTACTGCTTTTATTTACTATAATGACTCTTATAGTTGGGATTGGCAAGGAGATAGCATAATGAGAAATAGATATGACTCTTTGAGGAATAAAAGTGAAACATACAATGAGGCAAAAGGATTTTTGATAGCAGGCATGCTTTTAAATAGAATTATTTCATTTATTAATGTTATATCTATTGAAAGAAAAAATAATGTTAATTCAGAATTTTTTTATAAGAATGATGGTAATATGAATTTTCAAATCAACTATAAATTTTAGTTTTAATAGAATTGGTCATGTTTGTAAGTTATGGCCTGAAAATAATGCCCTCGTAGCTCAGCTGGATAGAGCAACGGACTTCTAATCCGTAGGCCACAGGTTCG
>MDSV01050534.1_pt1 | contig 12947 bp, 11 predicted proteins | sample 810851 | NCBI WGS metagenome assembly MDSV01 (sample SAMN05326640, study PRJNA326480) | marine metagenome | isolation source: seawater | place: Atlantic Ocean: North East | collected 2012 | reverse complement strand
CACCTTTGTTTGCAATATGGAATATGTATATAAATACTTGACAAGACATCTATTTTAAAAGTTCAACAAAATTATTAAATACTAATCAGCTATAATTTTTTTATAATTTGAGTATAAATTAATAGTATATTCAAATAGTAATATAGTAATATGAATTATATATCATTATATTTTTTTAAAATTTCACACTAAAAATAAAAATTTAATTTTATTCTTGCAGATAATTTTAGTGACTTATATTTAATAAATGAAGGAGGATTATTTTTCACACCTATCTGCTGAAGAAAGATTTGTTATTAAGGAAAAAGGAACGGAAGCACCTTTTACAGGAGAATATAATGATTTTTATCAGAAGGGGATATTTATATGTAGAGCATGTAAAACTCCTCTATATCGCTCTAATGACAAGTTTGATTCTGGATGTGGCTGGCCTTCTTTTGACGATGAGATTGATGGAGCTATTGTTAGGTACGAAGACTTGAGTGGCGGTAGGGTAAGAACAGAAATTTGTTGCGCAAAGTGTGACGGACATTTAGGCCATGTTTTTTATGGCGAGAAAATCACAGAAAAAGATACTCGTCATTGTGTAAATTCATTAAGCATACAGTTTAAGCCTCTGTAAAATTGCTTTTAATCAACCTTATTATTGATTTTATAATTTTTGTTTTGGTAATCTAATACTAAATGTAGCTCCTATCCCTTTCTCAGAGTGCATTACAAATAAACTACCTTTATGATATTCTTCAACGATTCGCTTAGAAAGAGATAATCCTAATCCCCAGCCTCTTTTTTTTGATGTTACACCAGGCTTAAAAATATTCTTTATAATTGATCGGTCAATTCCCTCACCATCATCAGTTATGTTGATGATAACATGAGAGTTTTCTTCTTTCAGGTTAATTTCTATGCTACCATTTCCTTTAATTGCATCAACTGCATTTTTGCAAATATTTTCAATTACCCAATGGAGAAGTACTTCACTTACAGGAATTATAACTTCATTATTTTCAAAACTTATCTTTATGTTAACTTTTTCTGGAAAACGAGATTTTAAATAATTAGAAGTCTTTTTTAGTAAATCGACAATGTTCATGTTCTCTAGAGTTGGTTTTGATCCTATTTTGGAGAACCTATCAGTTATTGTTTCAAGCCTTACAATATCCTTTTCCATCTCTAAAACCATTTCTTTAGCTTCATCCTTTGATTTTAATAATTCGATCCATGCTATTAGAGAAGAAAGGGGTGTGCCTAGTTGGTGAGCAGCCTCTTTTGCCATTCCTGCCCACACTTGATTTTGTTCAGACCTTCTACTTGAACTAAATATAAAGTAGGCAATAAACATGAATACACCGATAAAACTAAGTTGATAGATTGGATAGAAACGCAATCGATTAAGTAAAGCAGAGTCTTTATAATAAATCCATTGCTTGTCACCAATTATATTTACTTCAATAGGGGGGTCTCCACTCTTTTTAATATTTGTTAATTCTTTTCTAAGAAAACTAGGCGTAATTTCATCAGGTTTTAAAATTCCAATTTGAAACAAGAAGCTGTCAATTTTTGTGTAAATATGAAAGTTTCTACTTTCTAGAATAGTATCACAGTCATCAACTAATATTACAGGAATATTATTATTTTCAGAAATTACTTTTATTGCTAAGGAATAATCACCTTCTCCCGTTAAGCTTAACAATTGTTTAGTTGCAGCGGCCCACAGCTCTATTTTTTTTCGCTCTTCTGTTTTCAGTTCTCTTACTAGTATGTTTGTTACAAAAAGTGATGATATTCCAATAATAATTGCACATCCAATTAATACAAACTTCCATTTTTGTTTTCTTGCGTAGATATTCATTTTTTATAATTCAGGAGCCCAATCGATTTCTATTTCTTGACCTTTTTCTATTATTTTTTTTTCTTTTGATTGCAAGACATCTTCTTTAATAATATTTTTTATTATTTCTTTTTCTTTTTTTATACCACTATTTATGTCTTCCATAAATCGAATTTTATTTAAAGAAATTTTAGGATTATCAGTCTTACCTGTCATTTTAAAGTATACTGTGTTAAAGATTTCTCCATCTTGCTTTTCCTCTCCAAAATCTGTTATTTTGGTGTTTTCTATTCTGAATGAATTAGATAGAAGTTCTGATAGCAATAGTGTAACCTCATAATTAATTTCTTGATTGAAAGCATGCGTCCCAGATAGAAATAAAGAAAGTGCGGACGATTTTATTTCCATCTTTGGAATAGTAACAACTTCATCGGCAACATCAATTGTGTTTTCAAGTTTTGAAAATTTCACATGTTTTAGTTCTTTTAAGCTTACATATGATGACAAACTTTCTAGAGGTTTAAAATCGATTAATTCTCCTTTTTCAATAATTAAATGTGACTTAAGCTTTAATTTTTTTGTGTCCAATACAAAGTTGGGCCCCCAGTGTGACTCAATATTTAGTTTAGCAGTTCCAACTCCTTTTAATTGTTCTTTTGTAATGAGTTCCTGACCATAATTATTAAATGCATCAAAGGAATTTCTGATATTTATTTTTTTGAAATTGATATTACTTGTTAGTTTTAGATTGTTGTTTATAGGTTCATTTAAAGTAAAATGACCATCAATTTTACCATTTAGTGATTGGGCATTTAAATTTTTAGCATCAAGGCTACCATTTTTATAAGATATTAAACCACTTAAATTAGAGGCAATAAAATTATTATATGAAAAGTTTTGAATGTTAAATTTTGTATTAGTATTAATCCAATTTGGCAATATCGACTTACTTATTTTTTTTTCATTATCAGATGAAATATCACCTAAGCTCATTATTTCAGAAAAATTTGTGTAGGTTGATTTTATATTACCATCAATGTAAATTTTAGGAGCTTCCTTAAGCGTATAGGCAATTAGATTTAATATTTCTCCGGTAAAAACAAAATCTGTTTCTGATATTGTAATCTGCGAGGAATTAACTAAAATCTTTTGCTTATTAAGCTTACCATTCAAAGATTCAAAGGTGAAATTTAGAGGGGATTCTTTGTAATTATATTTTACATTTTCAAGTATAATGTCCGATTTGTGATAAGCATTTAGGAACCTTTTTTTAAAGCGATTGTCAAATGCAATATTTCCCTCATAATGAGTGTTAGTAAACATTCGTCCTTTTAACCCTTTAAAATTTGATTTTTTAAAATATTGGTTTGTTTCTTGCAGGTCCCAGGAAGATTTAAAATTCGTTTTTAGAAAATAATTATTTAGGTTTGTTAAGGTAAATTCCCCATTAATGTACCCATTTTTTGTTTTGGCATTAAACAAGTTTGATATAATTTTTGTGGACTTGAAATTTCTATCTTTTCCATTAGTTAGAGTTCCCGTCATTTTTATTTCTTGTAATTTAAATGGTATAGATTTTAAACTAAAGAATCCGTCTTTAATTTCATATTTCATATCAAATAATGGATTATTTTCTTTGTTGACTAAGCCCTTTAATGTGCTGTTAAAATTAATTTTTCCATTAAAAACAAATGGAGAGCAAATATTTTGAATATGTTTTGGCATATGTTCAATTATATTATTTATTTCTTGTTCTTTTGCTGTAATTTCTAAATTAAGAGAATTGCCCTCATAGATTACCCCTTTTATTTTGAACGATGAATTTTCAATTCCTAAATTACAGTTTAATATTCTTATGCTGTCTTTTGTTATTATTGCATTAGAGGTAAAATTGAATTGCTTCGCATTCATATAATCTATGGCACCTACTATTGTTTTTTTTGACTTCCCATTAGCGATTAAATTATAGTTTTGATTATTAATTAAAATTGTAGAATTTTTCAAATTCCAAACTATGTCTGTTTTTGGAATTGATTTTTTAATAGTTAATTCAGTATTAATAAGATTTATTCTCTCAATTGAGACAGGTTTTTTATTTTCAGAATTTTTTCTGAATATTAAGAAGTTGGGAGTATTAAAATCATTATATTTTATATTTATTTTAGCATTACTAATTAGAATGCTTTTTATGTCATACATTTTATTCATAAGGTCAAACAAGCTTATTTTAACATAAGCTGATTTTGCAAACAGTAGAGTATCGTTCTCGAATGCTTTTGATTCTAGAACAAGGATGTTTGTAATTTTTACAGAAGCATAAGGGAAGTTTTCATATATCGTAAAGTCAACATCATCTAGAATTAACGGAGACTGCAAGCTTTGTTGTATTTGACTGATTACACTAGTTTTAATATTTTCTGAGAAATAGTGGGGAATTATAAATATCCCCCCACTAGTAAACAGTAAAGAAATCAGTAAAAATTTTAAAGTTTGTTTTAAAAGTTGATTCATTTAGAAGATAAAGTTACTATAATCTTGATAATAACGAAACAAAAAGAATTATAGTCTTTTCAAAAGACTAATCTCTTCTTCGGAGAGATGCCTATATTTTTTTCTAGGTAAATTTTTTTTGGTTAATCCACCCCAAAAAACCCTGTCAAGTTTTGTAATACTATAGTGTAGTTTTTCAAAGATTTCTTTTAGGTGCCTGATTCCGCCTTTGCTATGTTCAATTCCGATTTCATTTTTCTGTTTGTTTTGAATGTAAGAAATAGAGTCAAAAGTCTTTTTTTGCCCATTTATAATTATACCAGTTCTTATTTTTTTTAAATCTTCGTGCTTCAAATTTTTGTTAAGTGTTATTTGATAAATAGACTTGATTTTTTGATTTTTACTTCCTATTTTTTTTGCCAAATTTGTATCATTGGTGAAAATTAACAAGCCTGTTTCTGTTTTTTTTAATCTGTCAATTGGGTAAATTTTTTCTTTTGTAGCAGAGGCAATCAAACTCATTACTGAAGTTGTTTGCGTACCACTATTAAGTCTACCTGAATAATTTTTTGGCTTGTTCAATAGGATATATCTTAGTGTTTCAGATTTAATTACACGGTTATTAAATTTCACTAAATCATTAGGCTGTACTTTATATCCCATTTCGGTAATTCCAACCCCATTTACAGTTACAACACCCGCAGAAATAAATTTATCCGCCTCTCTTCGACTGCAAATACCAGCATTTGAAATAAACTTGTTTAATCTAATAGTATAATAGTTATGCGCTTTCATTTTTCCCCCCTTATTTTTTCTATTAGAAATAATATTATTTCTTTTTTCTTTGTTCATGTTTAAATTTTTCTACAAATATAAATTAGTTATATAAAAGGAAATCATACACTTGCTATTTTGTCTTTAGCATTGCATACGGTTTTAAACTATTATTGGTTAATTTTACACTCTACACTTTTATCAGAGTAGATATAAAATAATAGTTTGTTTTTAGCTTCAACTGATTCTCTACCTAAAAGATCTATAATTTTTACTAATTTTTTTTCTTTCTTAGGAAATTCTGTAATAAAACTTATGTTATTACATGGTAATAAAGGGAACAGGAAATTGGTTGCGAAGTCTATTGCCTGAAGGAATTTGGAGTTGGAATTACCATTTGCAGCCCAAGAGTGCCCCTCTCCATTAAAAATTAGCTTATCATTAATCACCCCAACTAAATCAGCTTGCGGATGCATTTCTCCTGTACCGCATAAATCAAGAACTAACGAGCTATTTAGCGCTGGAGCACAGTTATAACTAACAGTTGGGTCCTCCGTCCCTTGAACACTAACTAATGGCTCATCATTATCATCTATCCAGTAAATATTATTTATTCCTCCAGCAAAACTAATTACCCCACTTACGTCTGAAGAATACCCATAATTACCGGCGTCACCTTCTATTCCATAAATTCCTCCAACATTATTTATGATTGATTGTACATTAAACGAATTCCCATCATTATCTATTAGCGAAGAAGGTAAATCAGAGATATTATCTATATAAGCATGGTGTATTGCAATTACCGCCCCTGCAGAGTATCCTGATACAAAGATTGTATTAGGATCAATTTTATAAGTATTATTGTTTGCAAAATCTTTTCTGAAATATCTAACAGCAGCTTTTGCATCTGAAACAGCTTTCAAAACAGTTTCATATTGAGCTTCATTGCTAGTTAAGAACCCTACTATATTTGTTGCTAGCCTATAGTTTAAAGAAGCCGCAACATAGCCTCTTTTTGCCATACTTTCACAGAAATCTACACAATCAGTTGTGGCTTTGTCTCCAGCGTAAAATGATCCTCCATGCATATACAAAATTATAGGTCTATTAATCTCGCTATCTCCGTCAGGGGTGTAAATATCCATTTTATGAGAATTGTCATTGTATATATCAGAATAATTAACAGTAGTTTTAATTACAGAGCTAAAAATTTCTGTTTGGTACCTTCCGTTACACTGAGAAAAAACAAAGTTGCTTATTAAAATTAAAATTGTAAGACAAATCGCTTTTTTCATATTTTGATTTTTGTTAAAGATAACGAAAATTTATGATTTTAATTTTAATAATTGTTCTTCGATTTTATCATCTTCAATTTTTTGGAACAAATGATCTGGCTTATTTAATTCATGATTTTGATTTACAATAGTATCTCCTGCATTGCTCCAATTAACATTCTGCAACGCCAACATGTTTTTTAGTTTTTTTGATGTAAAAGGCATAAAGGGTTCAGAAAGTATAGATAATGAAGCAGCAATTTGTATTGAAATATTTAGTATTGTTTCAGTTCTTAGCCCATTAGTTTTTCTTATTTTCCACGGTTCAGTATCAGCTAAATATTTGTTTCCTAATCGCGCCAAATTCATTAGTTCTTTTAGTGCTTCTCTAAATTTAAATTTTTCAATTGAAACGCCTATTTTACTAGAAAAATAAGCTAGTTTTTTAAGAATTTCTTCATCATAATTATTAAGACTATTTTGCTTTGGAACTTTTCCATTCCAGTATTTATGAGTTAAAACCATAACTCGGTTAATAAAATTTCCAAAAATAGCAACCAATTCATTGTTATTTCTATTCTGAAAATCCTTCCATGTAAAATCAGTGTCTTTTGTTTCAGGAGCGGTTGCACAAAGGACATAGCGCAAAACATCTTCTTGTCCTTTGAAATCTTGTAGGTACTCATGCAACCAAATAGCCCAATTACGTGAAGTTGAAAGTTTTCTACCTTCTAAATTTAAAAATTCATTAGCTGGGATATTTTTGGGCAAGATATAATTTGAGTGAGCTCTTAATATTATTGGAAAAATTATGCAATGAAAAACGATATTATCTTTACCGATGAAATGCACTAAATTAGTGTTTTTATTTTGCCAGTAATTTTTCCAATTTTTTTCATTATTCATAGCCCATTCTTTAGTTGCCGAAATATATCCAATTGGAGCATCTAGCCAAACATAAAGGACTTTTCCTCTAGCATTTTTTATCGGAACTTTAACTCCCCAATCTAAATCTCGTGTCATTGCTCTTTCATGCAATCCACCATCAATCCAAGATTTGCATTGACCAACAACCTGTGTTTTCCAATCAGTCGGGGTATGATAAATTTCAGAGTTTATTTTCCCTTGCTCGATCCATTCTTTTAGCCACTCTTCATGATTTTGCATAGGAAGATACCAATGAGTAGTTTCTTTTAATATTGGTGTTTTACCACTAATACTAGATTTTGGATTTATTAACTCCTCAGGGTTTAAAGCAGCCCCACATTTTTCACATTGATCGCCATAGGCATGATCATGCCCACATTTAGGGCAGCCACCTATTATGTATCTATCAGCTAAGAACTGATTATTTTCTTCGTCATAAAATTGGTGAGTAGTTTTTTTTGTGAATACTTTTTTTTCTTCTAGTTTTTTAAAGAAGTTCTGTGCAGTTTCATGATGTATTTTTTCAGATGTTCTGTGGTAAATACTAAAATCAATTCCAAAATCCGCAAATGTTTTTTTGTTCATTTCATGATATTTGTTTATGATTTCTGTAGGAGAAACTCCCTCTTTTTTTGCTTGTATAGTAATTGCTGCGCCATGTTCGTCAGATCCGCAAATAAAAGCAACATCATGCCCTCGACACTTTAAATATCTTACGTAAATATCAGCAGGCAAATATGCCCCTGCAACATGACCAATATGTACAGGCCCATTTGCATAAAGAAGAGCTGATGTAACAGTATATCTTTTTCGCTTCATTCTCTCAAAAAGAATTATTTTAGCAAAGATAACTTTTACAAATAAATAATTTGAATTTATGATAATTCCTCAAAGAATAAATGTTGGTGATAAGATTGGAATTATTTCTACAGCTAGAAAAATTTCATTTAAGGAATTAAAGCCTGCAATAGAGATTCTTGAAATATGGGGATTGAAAGTAATTCTTGGAAATTTTTTGTTTGAATCGGAAAATCAATTTTCAGCCAGTGTTGCAAAACGAGCAGCTGATTTACAAAAAATGATTAATGATGATACTATTAGAGCAGTTTTATGTGCAAGAGGGGGGTATGGAACAGTTCAAATTATTGATCAAATTGATTTTTCTATATTATATAATAAGCCTAAGTGGATTATTGGTTACAGTGATATTACGATTTTACATTCTCATTTAAATCAAATTGGATTGGCAACTTTACATGCTACTATGCCAATTAATTTTTCTCAAAATACGGAAGATGCATTAAATAGTTTACATAACGATCTATTTAATAACAGCGAAAAAATAATTAATGCTCCTGCTCATAAGTTCAATAGATTAGGTAAGGTTAAAGCAGAAATTGTTGGGGGAAATCTATCTGTTTTGTATTCTTTGATTGGCTCAAGGTCTATCGTAAATACAGATCATAGAATACTTTTTTTAGAAGATTTAGATGAGTATTTATATCATATTGACAGAATGATTATAAACATGAAAAGAAGTGGAATGTTTAACAATTTGAAAGGTATGATAATTGGTGCTATGAATGACATGCATGATAATATTATTCCTTTTGGAAAAACAGCCGAAGAAATAATATTAGAACATGTAGAAGAATATAATTTTATTTTTTGTTTTGGATTTCCATCAGGGCATATAGATGGTAATCGAAGTTTAAGATTAGGCGTAAGTTCTGTTTTAGAAATCAATGAAAATAGCGTAAATTTGTCACAACCTTAATAGTTATGAGTTTAGAAAAATACTTTTCTCGCTTTCGAAGTAATATTGTTGGAATTGACCAAACATTTACTTCCCCTTTTGGAGAAAAGAAAATTGTTTATGCTGATTGGATTGCTAGTGGTAGAATTTACGCAGGTATTGAAGAGCAGTTAAATAACAAGGTGTTTCCTTTTGTAGCTAATACACACACCGAAACTTCTACTACAGGAGCGACTATGAGTTTAGCTTTTCATGAGGCCCTAAAGATTATTAAGAATCATGTCGGAGGAAATAAAGACGATATAATTATTTCAGCAGGGGCAGGAATGACAATGTTGGTAAATAAGTTTCAGAGAATTTTAGGTTTAAAAATTCATGAAAGATATATAAAAGAAATTAATATTGATAATCGACCAATTGTTTTTGTTACACACATGGAACATCATTCTAATCAGACTTCTTGGATTGAAACTATAGCTGAAGTAAAGTTAATCCCACACAGGTCAGATGGGACTATAGATTTACATCAGTTTAAAATTCTACTTGAGGCATATAGAGATAGGGAATTAAAAATTGCTGCAGTCACTTCATGCTCTAATGTGACAGGTGTTTTTACACCTTATTATGAAATTGCAGAGATAATGCATAAAAATCAAGGGCTATGTTTTGTTGACTTTGCCTGTTCAGCTCCTTATATTGATATTGATATGCATCCAAAAAATATAAATCAAAGACTAGATGCGATTTATTTTTCTCCGCATAAATTTTTAGGAGGTCCTGGAGCATCTGGTATATTGGTGTTTAATAAAGATTTATATGTAAATAAGATTCCTGATAATCCAGGTGGAGGGACTGTAGATTGGACAAACCCTTGGGGTGAACACAGATATGTAAGCGATATCGAATCGCGAGAAGATGGAGGGACACCCGCTTTTTTACAGACCATAAAATCTGCACTTGCTTTGCGATTAAAAGATGAGATGGGAGTGAAAAATATATTAGCTAGAGAGCATGAGCTACATAAAATAGTATGGCAAAAATTTTCAGAACTTGAAAACACGCACGTTTTAGCTAGTAATTTTTCTCAAAGATTAGGAGTTTATTCTTTTTATATTGATGACTTACACTTTAATCTTGCAGTTCAATTATTAAATGATAAGTTTGGCATACAAGTTAGAGGGGGCTGCTCTTGTGCGGGAACTTATGGACACATTTTGTTAAATGTACAACAAGATCAATCTTCTTCTATAACTAAAAGAATAGATGATGGTGATTTAACCACAAAGCCTGGATGGGTTCGTTTATCTATTCATCCCACTATGACCGATGAAGAAGTAATTTTTATTATGAAATCAATTGAAAAATTAGCAAAAAATCATAAAAAATGGTCAGCTGACTATAGTTGTAATTATGAAACGAATGAGTTTTTTTATAAACATGGTTCTTTTGAAAATAAGAATAAAATTAGAGCAAAAAGCTGGTTTAGACTGTAACTATTTCTTTAGCACAGTTGAGACCTTAAAGTAGTCAGAATCTTTTTTTGGAGCATTTTTTAATGCATCTTTTTGAGAAATTTCATTTCTAACCTCATCATTACGCAAAACATTCAGTTCCTCACTTATATGTATTAATGGTTTAACATTTTCAGTGTTTATTTTTGAAATAGCATTTACAAATCCAAGAATTTTTTTTAGTTCAAATTTGATTGTTTTAGTTGAGCGTTTATCAAATTTTAATTTAGCTAATCTAGCTAGTGTAGTTATTAATTGTTCGTTTACTTCAATTTTTTTGCTCATAATTTTTTAATTGGTCAAAAATAGAATTGTAAACTGATGTATTCAAATTCTCAACGGTTTTTTCTGTTAATTTTTCGTATTTAATAGATTTGTGAATTCTTATTCTAACACGTCCGGGATGGCCTTTAAAATATTCTTGAGGAAAGATACTTTTATTATCAGCAATAGTAATAGGTATAATACTCTTGTCTTGTAGAATGGCTAATTTAAATGGACCATTTTTAAACTTTTTCAGAAAAACACTTGCTGAGGGGATACCCCCCTCAGGAAATATGCAGATATTTAATCCTGCTTTTAATCTATTACCTGCTTCTAAAAAAGCGCTATATGAATCTTTTTTATTTTGGCGATTTACTGTAACTGAATTTTTTTTATAGAAATATCCGAATATAGGTATTCTGGCAATTTCTGCTTTTCCAATATATTGTATTGGAACAGGTAGTACTGCTAAAATTAACGGTATGTCAAGTGATGAAACATGGTTTGCACAAAAGATATATCGTTCTTTTTTGTTAATTTTTTCTTCCCATTCTACTAATGGGAAAACAAATCCTAGCCAAAGAGTTAATTTACTCAAGTATCTTGTTAGATGTGCAACAGTAATATGATCTTTTTTAATTGCTGTGAAAAAAAATAATGCAGGTGTAAAAGAGAAAAATAGTAATATAAATATGATTAGAAACCAGAGTCTCCAAACACTACTAAGAATATAACCTATCCATTTCATGTGACAAATATAAAAATCCTATTTTTACAACACAAAATTTAAATAAATGGCAAGAATACTGACGGGAATTCAAAGTACCGGGACACCTCATTTAGGAAATTTATTGGGAGCAATAATCCCCGCTATTAAACTTTCCAAAGACATGAAAAATCAAAGTTTATTTTTTATAGCAGATCTTCATTCTTTTACAACAATAAAGGATGCAAATTTATTAAGACAAAATACATATGCTACTGCAGCGGCATGGCTTGCTTTTGGTTTTGATACGGATAAAAATTTGTTTTATCGTCAATCTGATGTTCCTGAAGTTTGTGAGCTAAGTTGGTATTTGAATTGTTTTTCTCCTTTTAACAGACTAAAACTAGCACATTCATTCAAAGATAAACTACAAAGAATATCAGATATAAATACAGGACTTTTTACATATCCTACATTAATGGCTGCAGATATTTTACTTTATGACGCTAATATTGTTCCTGTAGGTAAGGATCAGCTTCAGCATTTAGAAATAACAAGAGATCTTGTATCACGTTTAAATCATATTTTTCCTAATACTTTAGTACTACCTAAAGTACAAGTAGATGAAAGGGTTATGATTGTTCCCGGAACTGATGGTCAAAAAATGAGCAAGTCATATAACAATATGATTGATATTTTTCTTCCTGAGAAGCAACTAAGAAAACAAATAATGGGGATCAAAACAGATTCTATACCAATGGACTTGCCAAAAGATTCAGAAAACTGTAATGTATTTAAGCTGTATAAACTTATAGCATCAGATTTACAGACTATTGAAATGCAATCAAATTATCGTGCAGGAAATTATGGATATGGAGATGCAAAGAATGAACTTTTTAGTCTTATTCTTAATAAGTATAAAAATGAAAGAAAAAAATTTCAGCAATTGATGGATAATAAAGAAATTTTAGATTCTGAATTACTTAAAGGAGCCAAAAAGGCTAGAGTTATTGCAAGAGAAGTTTTGAACAGGGTTCGTAAAAATATAGGTTATTAACTTAAATTTTAAGTGAAGACTTATCGATTTTTATACTTATTAAATAAATCTTTTTGATGGTTACCTAAACTAATGCTAATTCCATTAATAAAAGCTTTTTCTACATTATTTGTTCGCATATCTAGAGCATCTCCAGAGCTAATAAAGAATGTTGCGTTTTTACCATTTTCAATAGAACCAAGGATATTGTCTATTCCTAAAATTTTAGCAGTATTTAAAGTAATAGATTGTACCGCTTTTTCATATTCTTGACCATAAGCTACAGTAGTGCCTGCAGTAAAAGCTAAATTTCGAGCCCCCATTGCTTCCATATCTCCCTCGTAACTTAGACAGAATAACACTCCTTTTTCTTGT
>MDSV01230727.1_pt1 | contig 12950 bp, 12 predicted proteins | sample 810851 | NCBI WGS metagenome assembly MDSV01 (sample SAMN05326640, study PRJNA326480) | marine metagenome | isolation source: seawater | place: Atlantic Ocean: North East | collected 2012 | reverse complement strand
TTTTGCTACTTCTGTTTTTTTATAAGAATTATTTTTAAACAGATCACTTAAGTTAACAAATTTTGTTAACTTCTCTGATTCTGTGGTTTTGGATAGATTTTCGTAATTATCAAAAACAAAAATTTTAGGGCTTGAATCTTTTATAAAATAAAGAATCTCATCTGAGAGGTAAGTCGAATTCAATGGTATATAAATTGCTCCTATCTTTAAACATGCAAGATATAATGCAATAGTTTCAACATTTTTTTGGGTTTGAACGCAAACTCTATCTCCGGGCTCTATTTTTTTCTCGATTAAGCTTAAATATATAATATTAATTAAATTTTCAAATGATTGGTAAGTGAGTGTTTTGTCATTTGGAATATCAAATACAATTTTGTTTAAATTTTTTTGAATACTATAATTCAATTTTTGGAAAAAATTATTATTAGTTATCATTATTTTCACAGTATAGTCAGTTAAATATAAAACCTTGAATTAGAATTATATGGTTAAGTCATATTCTATTTTTTTTTATCCTAATAGCAATAAAATTCCCAGTTAAAACACAAATTGTTCCAATAAAAAGTGTCCAAGTTATCTGTAGATTTTCTACAAATACAGAAATTAGGACTGCGACCATTGGTGACATTATAGCAAAATAAGATGAGCGTTCGGGACCAATTCTCTTAACTAAAACAAAATAAAGCAGAAATCCAATTATGCTCGAAATAATTACCAGATAAAAGAAACTTATCCAGTAACTTAATCTAGGGTCAAAAATAATTTCCCCTCCTGTGACTAACAGAAGAAAAAAATTAATAGCTGTGCCATATATCATTGCCCAAGTATTGGCCTGCAAAATAGGAATTTTTAGGATGTTTATTTTAGCAGTAGCGACTGTGGCTAAAGATACAATATAAGATGCAGTTAATATCAAAGCTAAGCCAAATAATTGATAATAGTTTATTTCGCTAGAAAATATAGAATTACTAAATATCAAAACTATTCCAAAAATCCCTAAAGCCCCTCCTAGTGAAGTGCTTAATTTGAGAGAAAAACCAAGGAAAATTTTTGAATTGATTTGGGAAAAGAACAAGCACATTGCAAAAGCTATGGCTGTTGTCCCGCTAGTAAGATAATTTTGAGCTTCATAGATAAGTAAATAATTTATAGAAAAGAAAAATGCTCCTACTAATAAAAACAAAAAATGATGTTTTAAAGTAAAAGAAAATAGTGATTTTTTGGTAATAATGCATGCAATAAAAAGAATTAAACTTGCACAAATGTATCTAAGCAAAATAGATGCCGATTCGTCAACAATACCTAACTGAAATTCGATAGCTAAAAAAGACCCTCCCCATATTAAAACAACAACGCTATAAATAAAAATATTTGTTAGATTAGGTCTTTTCATCACATCTCTGAATTTGTTTAAGGAAATAGAGAGTATTGTTATAAAAATACAATTAAAACAACAAATTTTATTGTTATTTCAGAAAATGTTAGAAAATAATTTACAATTATTTATAATTTATCCTTTTGTTAATAATTTCTTAACCTAGTTTGTGGTTACTCATTAATTTTATTTGGCAAAACAATGATGAAGAAATTTTTGAAAATATTATTAGTTGGAATGCTTATTAACTCCTCTGTTTTTAGCAACGTATTTCTTGCTCAAGCACAGAGTAGTGAGCAAGCTTTTACTGATACAACTCAGGAATTACTGAAGCAAGCTAGAAAAAAATCTCTAAATTCCCAAAATTTGTCAAAAAGAAAAATTATTCTAAAGAGAATTTCTAAACAATGCGATCCTTCAAAAAAACCTTTACCTCCAGAGTGTGCGAAGGAAAACTTTTCTAAAAACAACAGTGTTGGTAATAATAAAGCGATATCATCTAAACAAGGCCAATCAGTCAAAAATATTAATGATTTAGATAGCTTGCCGAGTAAATTGGATAGTGTGGGTGGATTGTCAGTGGGTGTCGCCACATTAGGTCTTACAAGTTTGTTGCTAATTACGGGAGCAACTGTCTTAACTTTTTTCTCTGTTGGAGGTTATGGAAATGATGGGTCTAGTTCTGTAGGAAGTTCAACCGGTTCATCCTCAGGAACTGCAGCATCAACTAATTAATTTATTTAATATTCAAAGAAATTATTTACTTTTCTATTTTTTCCCTTATTAAATAGTTATGTCTAAAATTAGATTAAATGATGAAGAATGGCAAAAGAAGCTGTCTGCAGACGAGTTCGAAATTCTTCGTAATAGAGGAACTGAGAGACCTTTTACCGGTAAATATATTGATTATAAGGTTTCTGGTGTTTATCTCTGTGCAGGATGTGAAAGTGAACTATTTTCATCAGAAACAAAATTTGATTCTGGCACTGGATGGCCAAGTTTTTATGAGCCAATTAACTCAAATAATGTATTATCTAAATCTGATCATTCTCACGGTATGATTAGAAATGAAGTTATTTGTAGTAATTGTGATTCTCACTTAGGTCATGTTTTTGAGGATGGGCCAAAACCAACAGGTCTGAGATATTGTATAAATTCGATTTCGTTAAAACATAAACCATTTAATAAATAGTTTTTTTTTAAAATTACTAAATATAAAGAGTTTATTAGCAGGATAAATTCTTATGAATAGAAACCAGTTAACAACTAAAAGATTATTTAATTTTTTTGATACTTCTTTTTTAATTATTTTAATTATCACTATCGTATCTGGACTAGCAGTATACTTTACTAAGGGCAGAGAAATATTTTTAGTTTCTTTAGAAGAAGATGCTAAATTATTTATAAAAATTTTACCTATTATCACCGGTGGTATTTTGCTTGTTGGTTCAATGCATTTGCTTCTACCTTCAAAACATATAGCAAAATGGCTAGGGAAAGACAGTGGTATAAAAGGAATAATTATGGCTTCAGTGTTAGGTGGCATTACTCCTGGAGGACCAATGGTTTCTTTTCCTTTACTAATTACCCTTAAATCTAAAGGGGCAGATATTGGTTCACTTGTGTCTTATATTACCGCATGGACCACAATCAGTTTTACTAGGACATTAGCTTGGGAGCTTCCTCTTATGGGGGTAGAATTTACACTAGTTAGGCTGACCTCTTCTTTAATATTGCCTTTAATTGCTGGTTTACTTTTCAGAAAAATGTTTTCTGAGAAAAGATTATAAAAAGGAACGGTTATGCTTTTTTCGGCATTAGTAATTTGGTTTTTAGCAATTTTATTGCTCCTGGTCGTTTTCTTAGATGGAAATAAAAAATTATCCGATGCTCTAAATATTTCATATCAGCAGTTAATTATAATCCTACCAAGATTACCATTATCACTTCTAGCAGCGGGTTTTATTACCTCGTTATTGCCACAAGAATTAATTTCAGGGTGGATTGGTTCTGAATCAGGGTTTTTAGGGGTATTTATAGCGGCTTTAGTTGGGTCGCTTATTCCTTCAGGGCCAATTGTAGCTTTTCCTGTTGCCATAGCACTTTATAACCTTGGTACTGGAACTCCTCAATTAATTGCTTTTTTGACTGGATGGTCAAGTTTTCAAATCACTAGAATGTTGTTATGGGAAATTCCATTTTTAGGTTGGGGTTTTGCAATGAAACGTTGTTTAGTATCAATCCCATTGCCTTTTGTGGCTGCAGCTATTTCAATGGCAATAATTTATATGTATAGTTAGATTTATAATAAATAAATATAGTAGCTTTTTGGAAAATTTATGAAAAAAATTTGTATTATAGGTGCGGGTCTAGTAGGGAGGGCATGGTCTATTGTATTTGCGAAAAAATATGATGAGGTTGTGCTTTATGACACAGATCAAAAGGCAATAGAAAATTCAATTCTGATGTTATCTTTAAGCATTCAAGAGTTTTATAAATCTGGTTTGATACAAATTGATCCTAACCAGATAATAAAAAAAATTAGTGGCACAAATAATATTTCAAAAGCAGTTGACGGGGTAGAATATATCCAAGAATGTGGACCAGAGAACTTAGAAGTGAAAAAAGATATTTTTAATAAATTAGACAAATTAGTTTCTCAAGATGTTCCAATTGGTTCCTCCACATCAGGTATTAAAGCCTCATTATTCTCTGAAGGATTAGACTATCCTGAGCGGTGTTTAGTTGCACATCCAGTTAATCCGCCAAGTCTTATTCCTCTTGTTGAGATAGTTCCTTCCCACCTAACGGATAAAAATATTACTGAATGGGTATTTAATTTGATGGGCAAATTAGGACAAAAACCAATTTTGGTGAATAAAGAAATAGACGGTTTTATTTTAAATCGTTTACAAGGAGCTTTGTTAAATGAATCTCTTAAATTGATTTCAGAGGGTTATGTAAGCTCATATGATATTGATAAAACAGTCAAGTATGGTTTGGGTCTTCGTTGGTCATTTATGGGTCCAATGGAGACTATAGATTTAAATGCACCTGGTGGTATCTCAGATTATGCAGAGAGATATGGGAAGATATATTTGAAGGTTGCTGAAGAAACAAATGGTGACATTTGGGACGAGAAATTTATTCAAAAAGCTGAGGAAGAGCAGAGGTTAATTAGGCCGTTAAAAGACAATATTTCACGCCAAAAATGGAGAGATAAACGACTAATGGCGCTAGTAAAACATAAAGCTGAAGCTGCAAAAAAATACGGTGAGTAAAGTTTAATTAATTAATTTATTTGCTATCAAGTGCTCAATAATTGAGTTTATCTAAATTTTTTTATAAATTTTCGACTAACTTCCTTGACTTAGTTGATTGAGAGACATAATTTGCAAATAATATTTATTTTTTTGAAACTACCATTTCATGTTGATTTAGGGGTTTCCTAATTTTAATAAAATTTAATTAAGAAATTTAATTTAGGGAATAATTTGATGAGTACATCTGGTAACGGGAAAGTTGAACTAAAAAATCTAATTAAGTCATTTGGTGAAACTCAAGCGGTAAATGACGTGAGTTTAACTATACCAGACGGAGCTTATTGTTGCATGATTGGTCCATCAGGTTGTGGTAAGACAACAATTTTACGCATGATTGCGGGTCATGAAGAACCTACATCAGGTTCGGTTATGATCGGGGGTGAGCCAACGACTGGTTTAGAGCCTGTCCAAAGAGGCACATCTATGATGTTTCAAAGTTATGCTCTTTTTCCTCATCTTACTGTTGCTGAAAATGTTGCGTTTAGTGAGAGAGTAAAAGGCATTGAAAAAGATGCGAGAAGAAAAAATGCTATGGAGGTTCTTGAAACTGTTAAGATGACACATTTGGCAGATCGTTTACCTGCTCAACTGTCTGGTGGTCAGCAGCAAAGAGTTGCCCTAGCAAGGTCCCTCATAACAAATCCTAAAGTTCTATTGCTAGATGAGCCTCTATCTGCGCTTGATGAATTTCTAAGGTTGCAGATGAGAGAGGAATTAAGACGTCTTCAAAAAGAAATAGGTATTACATTTATTCATGTAACTCATACCCAGCCTGAGGCATTAGCTCTTGCAGATATGATTGTAGTTATGGATCAAGGTGTGATTGATCAAGCAGGAACAGCTCAAGAGATTTATACAACACCAGAGACCTCTTACGTTGCAGAGTTTATGGGAGGATGGAATGTATTTAAGGCCAAAATCAATGGAAAAGAGGCTGATAACACAACTGCCTTAGGTGATGATGGGTCCAAATATATTTTACCTGGTAATAATTTAGAAAACGGATCCTCAGCAAGTTTTTCTGTTAGAAGAGATAAAATAACAATATCTCGGGATACCGGTGAGACAAATTTGCCTGAAAATACTCAATCAGGTCAAGTGCATTCAATAGAATATCAAGGTACTTGGGTTAAGGTGACTCTAGCAAAAGAAAATGGTGAGTTCATAGTTGCTAACACAGATGAATTAGATTATTTCAAAGATCCAGTAGATATGGGCGATAAAATCAAGGCTAGCTGGAAAACCTCAGATATTCATCATTTGAAAAAGTAATTTTAACTCTTTATTTTGAATAATTAAGTGGTTTTTCATAACATATTCCAGGTCCGTAATCATAAGATTTTAAAGGCATATGTAATTGAATAGTTAATTGTTTCAAAGGAATATCCCTTTGAATAATTGTTACTGTTGTGTTGTCAAAATACCAACTATACTGTTCTGTAAAATTCCATCTGGTATTATGGCATTCTTTCCAATGCTTGTGAGGGCTTCCATATATTTTTATTAATTTTTTAAAAAAATATTCAAATAATTCTGTTTTACTATTTTCTTTTTCAAAAAAAATTCCATTAAACCCTTTTTCAAGGTGTAAACCATTTAATTCACTATTATCATTTTCACATAACCATAATTGCCAGTTTTCGTATTTTATTTTGATAGGCGCAAAATATTGAAAAAAACAATTACCTATTTTAAACGGCTGAATTTCTTTGAATTCAATTTTATTATTTTGTTCAATTATTTTTTTTACACTTGAGCCCCAGAATAGGTTCCTTTTTTTTAGGCCTATAACATTCTCAATAAATAAATCTATGTTTTTTGGTTTTCCAAGGAATTCTTTATCCTGGGATAACCCTACGTTAGAGGATAATAAACATAAGAAAAAAAAGCTTAAAGTAATGATTAAATTACAAAATTTAAAAAAAAAGTGAAAAAACATCATTTATTCTCAAAAAATTCTTGCATGATTTAAATAAATGCTAACAATAAACATTGGATTTTCTAAAAAGCAAGTTTTTAGAAAACCAGCATATCTGGGCCATGGGCCCGTATGGTTTAGATATGTTCTCCTCGAGGAATTTTAGAAAAGGTAATAAGGGATGAGTGAAATTACTAAGAAGGTTAATTCAAAAGTCAGTAGACGTTCTGTGCTTAAGGGTACAGCTGCTGCTGCAGGTGCTGCTGTTGGAACTGGTGCGATATCTGGTTTCCCAACAATTTGGGCACAAGAAAAAATAGTTTTAAGAAGTGTAGGTTCAGGTGTTTCTCACATTGAGCCATGGCAAAAACAAATTGAGAAAGATCTTGGTATCAAGGTTGAAATGACAGCTCTTGGATTTGATGGTATCCAAAACAAAATTTTAACACAACCAAAGTCTTTTGATATTGCTGAACCAGCTGGTAATCAAATGAGAAGAATTTGGGGTTCTCCAGCAGCCAAATTGCAACCTATTGAGATCAAAAAGTTAAAGTATTGGGATGAGTGCATCGGAATGTACAAAAGCTCAATGAAAACTTGGTCTGATGCAAAAATTGGTGATGGACAACATCCGGCTAAAGTTCTTTATAACCCAGGTAAAAAGAAAGCAAATAAATTTACTAAGGCTGGTGGAAGTGATTATTTAACTTTCATGCCTACTGTTCATAATGCTGATACCTTAGGTTATAGAAGAGACTTGGTTGGTTATGAAATAGATACTTGGGCTGAAATGTTAAATCCAAAATGGAAAGGTAAAGTTTGCCTTCAAGCTTTCCCAGATATTTGCATGATGGATTTGGCTATGGCTATAGAAGCTAAAGGAATGATCAAATACGGTAATAAAGGTAATATGACAAAAGAAGAAATTGATAAAACTTTTGCCATACTTAATGATCTTAAAAAGCAAGGACATTTTAGAGCTTTTTGGACAACCTTTATGGAATCCGTTAATTTCATGACAAATGGTGAAGCGGTTATCCAATCAATGTGGTCACCAGCAGTTACTCTAGTTCAAACACAAGGTGTAGACGTTGTTTATGCTGACCTTAAAGAAGGTTACCGTGGGTGGACAATTGGTAACGTATTAGCTAGTCATCTAAAAGGTAAGAAATTAGATGCTGCATACGAATTGCTTAATTGGCAATGGGCTGGATTCCCGGGTGCGTTATTTGGAAGACAGGGCTATTATGCGCCAACTCCAGAACGTACTAAAAAGTTTATGTCAGCTGATGAGTATGCTTATTGGATCGATGGAAAACCAACTAAAGATGGAATTACTAGTCCATTTGGTGGTCCTTTGGCTAAACCTGGTGCTGTTCGTGATGGTGGTTCATACAAAAATAGAATGGGCAACATTGCAGTATGGAACTCTGAGTATGACGAGTTTGCTTACCTTGTTAAGAAATGGTCAGCATTCCAGGCAGCTTAGTTTTTTTATATAAATTTTAGGGGGTGTGTTGCCACACCCCCTTTTTTTGTTTATGAGTAGTATTATTAATATTTGTTTAATGGTGAGTTATGACAATTCAAGCCCCTAATCAAGATATAGAAAAAAGTAGGATGTCTGAATTATTTTCCAAATATTCAGCTTATTTTCAAGCATCTCCATTGATTATAGTTCTTTTTGTGTTTGCAATAGTTCCAGTTGCAATAATTATAATGTATAGCGTTTTTATATTTGACGGTTTTGTAACCAGGCCAGGTTTTACATTTGCAAATTATTTTGAGTTTTTTTCAGAGTGGACGTCTCTTTTAAACTTATGGCATACAGCTAGAATTTTCATTATAACTTGGTTAATTACTCTAGTTTTGGGTTTTATTATATCATATTTTCTTGTTTTTGATTTAATTTCTTTCAGAGTTAAAGTTTTCTTTTTCCTATTAACTGTCGTTCCTTTTTGGACGTCAGGTGTTGTAAGAATGACTTCTTGGATACCTTTTCTAGGCTCTAAGGGTATACTCAATTCTTTTCTTATAAATATTGGAATAGTTGATGAACCGGTACAATTTTTTCTTTTTTCTGAATTCGCAGTAATTGTTTCATACGTTCATATGTTCACCCTATTTATGGTTGCTCCACTTTTTAATGTTATGGCTAGAATAAATCCAAATTTGATTGAAGCGGCAAAGGATCAAGGGGCATCAGGGTTTCAAATTTTACGTTTTGTTATTATCCCGATGAGTAAGCCTGGTATAATTATTGGAACAATTTTTATTGTTGCTCTAGTCGCGACTGATTTTACTGCAATAAGAATTTTAAGTGGAGCCCAATCTGGAAGTTTGGCTAATAGTGTGTCTGTAGCATTTTTTAATGGTTTTTATCCTATTGCGGCAGCTCAATCTGTAATTTTACTTGCTTTATTGCTTCTTTTTGTAGGTGGTTTGATGCGGGTAGTAGATATTAGAAAACAAATGTAGTTTTGTGTATGGAATTTGATAATGATTGATTTTTGGAAAAATAGTTCAACCCCAATGAAAATTAGAGGTGCAATTTTCTTGCTCTTTATAGTTTTCTTATATGGTCCGCTAATAACAATTGGATTTCTTTCATTTCAAGGTCCAGAGGGAGGGTTAACTTTCCCAATGAAGGGTTTCTCACTATATTGGTTCAAACAAGTGATAATTCCAGACTATTTATTTGATTTCAGGTTGCCCTGGTTAAGGTCATTTGTTCTTGCAATTATTGTTATGATTGTAACAATTATTATATCTTTCATGGCTGGTCTTGCATATAGAAGAGGTTTTAAGGGTTCAAATTTGGTTTTTTATGGTGTTATCGGTAGTTTAATCGCTCCTCCTTTTTTGATTAGCCTTGGGATCGGTCTTGGTTTTGCAAACCTTCAACTTTTAACTTCTTGGTATTCCGGTGGTTTAGGTGCTCATTTGACCTGGTCTCTACCTTTTGGAGTATTAATAATGTTAGCAATCTTTGCTAGATTTGATCCATCTATTGAGGAGGCAGCAACAGATCTAGGGGCAAGCAGTTGGCAGAGGCTTAGGTTTGTAATATTTCCCATAGTCCTTCCTGGTTTAATTGCAATCGGTTTGTTTGGCTTTACTTTGTCCTATGATGAATTTGCCAGAACTAGTTTAGTTGCTGGAGATGCAAACACTCTTCCAGTTGACATGGTTTCAGCTACTGCTAATGCTGCTAGGCCAGATCTATATGCAGTAGGAACTTTAACGACTATATTCTCGCTATTTATTATTACTTTAGCATTTGGTGTAGTTTATTTACTGGAGAAGAGAAGGGGTATTTTCTCGGCAGCTACTGGGTCTTCAAAAGAAGAGAGCGATAACTACACACAATCGATGCATTAATAAATTAATTTTATTTTTTTTATTTTTACTGATTTTATTAAGAATTATTTTACAAAAAAAGACCGATCTTTTCATATTTAAGTTTGAAATAGGTGTCCAATTTTCATTCAAAATAGGAAATCTGGTCCATTATATCAAAAAAAACCAAAAAACTATAATTTTAGTCCTGACTCATATTGACAGTTCGCTCCTACTTACGGGATAGTATACATAATTAATAAAGTAATATTCTTTTCAATATTGCTTGCTTAGATAAATTATTTGTTTAGGGAGATATATAAATGTCCTATCGTTTAGGGGTTGACGTTGGAGGAACCTTTACCGACTTGCTTCTTGTCGATGAAAAAACTGGTGAAACAAAAACAGCCAAAGTTCCATCTACACCAGATGATTCATCACGCGGGGTTTTAAATGGAATTGAAAAAGTCTGTTCTGAAGCTGGAGTGGATCCAAAAGAAATTACCAATGTTATGCACGGCACAACAGTTGCTACAAATACTGTTCTCACAAATGCAGGAGCAAAGGTTGGACTAATAACAACTAAGGGTTTTGGACAAGTTTTGCAAATAGCAAGATCTTTTGTGCCTGGAGGTTTAGGTGGTTGGGTTATCTTTAATAAAACTGATCCTTTGGCCCCTCTAGAGTGCACAATTGAGGCCGAAGAAAGGGTTGGGACTAAAGGAGACATAGTTTCTCCAATTGACCTTGAAGACCTTGAAAAAAAACTCAAAAAATTAAAGGCTAAATATGATATCGAGGCTCTAACAATCTCATTTATCAACTCTTTTGCCAATGGTGCTCACGAAGTTAAGGCAAGAAAGTTAGCTCAAAAGATTTTCACTGATATTCCTATCTCTATTTCTTCAGAAGTTATTCCTGAAATGCAAGAATATGAGAGAACTGAAACCACGGTTGTTAATTCTTATATTAGACCAGTAGTTTCAAAATATATGCGTAATCTTCATAAAGAAACAAAGAAAAGAATGAAAGATGTTCAGTTGCATGTTCTAAGATCTGATGGAGGTCTTTCCTCTGTTGAGTCTGCAGAAAATGCTCCTGTAAACCTCTTGATGTCAGGTCCTGCGGGTGGTGTTGCCGGTGCTATCTGGATTGCAGAAAAAGCAGGTTTTAAAAATCTTCTTACTTTTGATATGGGAGGTACATCAACTGATGTGGCTTTGGTTCAAAATAGTTCACCTTTAAAAAGAAGAGAGACAAGAGTTGCTGATGTGACTGTTCGTGCATCGTCAATTGACGTAAGAACATGTGGTGCAGGTGGAGGCTCAATAGCATATTCACCTGAGTTAACTAAATCTTTGAGGGTAGGCCCTCAATCTGCCGGTGCTGTTCCTGGTCCAGCTGCTTATGCTAAAGGTGGTGAAGAGCCTACTGTTACTGATGCTAATGTCGCTCTCGGTTACCTGCCATCGTCTTCTAAGCTAGGAGGTGATATGGTGATCGACTCTAAGCTAGCTAAGAAATCTGTAGAGAAAATTGCTACTGCAATGGATCTTAAGACAATGGACGCAGCTGAGGGTATATATAACATTGTAAATGAAAATATGTTTGGTGCTTTAAGATTAGTTTCAGTTGAACAAGGTCATGATCCTAGAGATTTTGCCCTTATAGCTTTTGGTGGAGCTGGTCCTTTACATGCTAATGCGCTAGGTAAACTTACAGGTTCTTGGCCTGTTATTATACCTCCTGGTCCAGGAGTTTTATGTGCATATGGTGATGCTACTACTCGTGTAAGAAACGAAGCCTCTCGGTCTTTTATCAGGACTTTCCCGCAAACATCAGATAAAGAAGTTAATAAAATTCTTAAAGAACTAGCTGAAAAGTCAGCTAAAGAACTAGATGCAGAAGGTGTTAGTAGAAAAGATCAAACAACTACATACGAAATTGATGTTCGTTATCATGGGCAAGGATTAGTTCTTACTATTGAAACAGATGCTAAGAAATTTTCAAAAGGTGGTCTGTCAGCAATAGCTAAGGAATTTGATAAGATGCATGAGCAAATGTACACATTTGCTTTGGATCATGATCAAGAATTAGTAAATTTACGTGCTATCCAGCAAGGAAAACCAACCAAAGTAAAAGCTGAGAGGGTTGGTAGAGGTTCTGGCGAGCCTAAAGAAGCTGTAATTGAGACTACAAATGTATTTGTTGATGGAAAAAATAGGAAAGCAAAAATATATGATCGTTCATTGCTGAAGTCTGGTCATTCAATTCCTGGCCCTGCCATTGTTACTGAAATGGATTCAACAACGTTAATTTTACCTGACCATGTTGGTAAAGTTGATGGGTTTGGTAATATTTTGATTAACCCTACTAAATCTGCGGGTAAATCATCATCTTCGAGCAGATCTTCTAAAGGTAAAACATCTAAAAGAAAAACTGCAAAGAAGAAGGCGCCTAAACGTAAGGTTGCAAAAAAAGTAGTAAAGAAAAAAGCTGCAAAGAAGAAAGCTGCAAAGAAGAAGGCGCCTAAACGTAAGGTTGCGTCTAAGAAATCTAAAAAATCTAAATCTCGTAAGCGATAAGTGGGAGTACTGATAAATGGCTGCTAAAATTATACAAGGTAATAACAAAAAATTTAATAAGGTAAAGTTAGATCTGGTTACTCTTGATCTGATTGAAAATGCACTAAAGAATGCTAGATGGGAAATGGATGCTGTTCTATTTAGAACTGCGATGTCTCCTGGTATACGAGAGCAACATGATGAATTTCCTATGATTGCTAACAATGATGGTAAAATGGTAGTTGGTCAATTTGGTTCTTTTATATATGGTTTTATCGAAGGTTATGAAGGTACTATTGAAGAAGGTGATATTTTCTTAACTAATGACCCTTACAGCTGTAGAGGAGCAATAAGTCATTTACCTGACTGGTTAGTTCTTCAGCCTATTTTTAAAGATCATAGAGTTATTGCTTGGTCTGCTATGTTCG
>MDSV01226791.1_pt1 | contig 12950 bp, 14 predicted proteins | sample 810851 | NCBI WGS metagenome assembly MDSV01 (sample SAMN05326640, study PRJNA326480) | marine metagenome | isolation source: seawater | place: Atlantic Ocean: North East | collected 2012 | reverse complement strand
TCTTCCAGTTGGATGGCTTGGAGGAGGATTTTTATACTATTTTGTACCACCTTCTGGTGATAGTGGTGGTAGAGCCGGTTTGTTATATTTTTTTTTAAGTAATTGTAAAATCTTAGATGAAGGAGGATGTGATTTAATAACATCAAGTACTTCACTGTATAACACATCTTCGTCAAATATATCATTCAAGTAGATAACTTCTTGCCAGTCTTCGTCTTCTTCTTCTCCTTGTACTAACAATCCTATATTAAACTTGTTTGTTCTTTCAATACGATTGATTGTCAACATCAATATTGAATTTCTTTGTGGAAATTTTAATCCAACGAAATCTCCAAATGAAGACAATGGTTTCTTGTATTTAATAGCGAATACAGAACCCGCACTCTCGTTAGCTTCATATTTAACAATTTCTGTCCAAAAATCTTCATCTTCTGAAGAACGGAACACACTAAACTTCAATAAATCTTTTACCATAGTCTCGAAACTTGGGCGAGTTTTGTACATATCCATGTCCATTTTAAATAAATCTTTGAAAATAATTCTGGTATGAACTCGAAACCAAAACATTAAATATCGAGGACCAATACAGTCATTATTATGTTAACGGAGATCCAATTAATTCAAAAAATTACAAACTATCAGAATATTTATTCAATATTCTAAAGGATTCTGACCTTTGACACAAACAATTAAGTACAACTCTTGAAAAAAAATAATTACTGAAAATAATGATAACTGTGTTTACTTTTGTAATTTTAGGATTCAGCATCCCCTCACATTCAAATTTTGCAAATATATACAAATCAAAATATATAAATTATAAATCAGTAACTACACAATATCCACCACATTGGATGTTAAGAAATCATCGTCGTAATTATAAAGAAATTTCAATCGAATATAAACCATTTATAAAACGGTCAAATTTCATAAAAATGATAACTACATCATCTGAATTTGTACCAGATATGCAGAGACGTACCATAATGAACTTAGTACTACTTTCATCTCTTGCTCTTCCAGTTGGATGGCTTGGAGGAGGATTTTTATACTATTTTGTACCACCTTCTGGTGATAGTGGTGGTGGAGCCGGTTTGCAAGCTCTTGATGCTAACGGAGATCCAGTTAATTCAAAAATGTGGATAAAGGAACATCCTTTTCCTGAAAGAAGTTTAGTACAAGGATTAAAAGGTGATGCACATTACTTAATTGTCAAATCTGATAATACACTTGAACAATATGCATTAAACGCAGTATGCACACATCTTGGTTGCGTTGTTCCATGGAATCGTGCAGCTAATAAATATATGTGTCCATGTCATGGAAGTCAATATGATCCTACAGGAAAGGTTATAAGAGGACCAGCTCCATTGTCGCTAGCACTTGCACATTTAAATGTGATTGATAATAAAGTAATTCTATCACAATGGACAGAAACAGATTTTCGTACAAATGAAAAACCATGGTGGAAATAATTTTATATTCAACCAGCGAAGCGTATAAAATGCGACTCATACAAAGATGACACATGCAAGGGAAGCTTGCATTTTCTATTTCATGTATGCATCATATGCTTCTTTAGCAAATTGATAGTCTTCGTATTCTTGTTTTGTTTTTGTTCGATGACATTCTGAGCAACAAGCTTGTAAATTATCTTTTTCATTTGTTCCTCCTAAATAAAGTGCAATAATATGATCTATTTCAAAATTTGCTGTGAGTAAATTGTCGCATATCTGGCATTTCCATTTTGCATTTGCAGCAATTTCTTTTTTTGTAGTTTGCGATACATTTCGTATTTCTTGTTTTGCAATCACTTTGTATGGTGATTGTATCCATTGTTTGTGTCTTTTTGTTGAAAAATGGGAATCAAATGATTTTTTGGTCTTGTATGTGTAATTTGGATTACAATTACATATCATATTTTATAGTGTTGCATGTTTAAAGCGTTTGTCATGAACGAAAATTTTTTCAAATTATTTGATCGACTTACGTGACACTAAAAGTTTATTAACATGATTTATAACAGTAACATTGTAAATGTAATTTGGAGGTAGTTTTGCAAGAACATCATCTTCTTCGATAAATTTCGGTTTGAATATTTCGTTAACATAATTCACTCTTTTAACCACTTTATCATTACTATTTCTCCAAATTATACCATATCCTCTAATAGGTATGTAAGAATAAGAAATATGGATCATCAAATACATCAAAACTATTTTGAGCATTTTTTTAATGTGAATTATTTAAATTCCATTCAAACGCAAACTCTTAAAGTAAATCTTCTGGTTCAGATGTAATACCTAGAAGTGGTTTTTCAATAATATTCACCACAAATTGAGTCATGTGTTCCACATGATCCGCCATTGCATTTAAATCAAGCACTTCACCCGGCTTATCTTGTACAATAAGACCATCGAATATCAAACTAAGCACTGTCCACTCTTTCTTAATTAAATAATCATACATTGATTGAAGAACACAATTCTCAAGATGTTGCGCAACTTTAGAAAACGCTCCACGCTGAACAGCATCCACATCTTTACCTTTTTTTTTCTGATATGTATTTTCTGCATTAATTATATGTTCAAAGCGCTTCGAATTTAGTATACAGTTTTGTAAAATACGAATCTCCTGCTCAAGACGAATCACCTTAGGCGATCTTTTCGCAAAATAATCACCACGCATTTTAAGCCATGTGTCATAAGTACCACCATAAAGAATACGAAGGAAAAGGGGTTTTATATTTTCTTTAATAGGCTCTTCTATAAAATGAACATCTGCCACATGACGGAAAAACTCGTTCCGTTTTGTCGCCAATGATTCAAGTTCACATAAATTAAGAGGTTGTACTTGTCCATTATGCTCTGGCCAAAGATGATAATATTTTGAAAGTTGATACATCAACACGACATGACAATTTTCAATATCAATATCACGTCCCCATTGACCCATTAACACTGGACGAAGAGCACTTGGCATGCCTTGTGCACATACATATGATGGAACTCCATCTTCCCATTTAGGTCCTTGTCGTGTCTGACAATACAAACGCCCTTGTCTTACTTGTGAATACACGCATTGCAAAGGCCGTGCATAGTGCCCCATTGGACCTATACATGCCATACCATATGTTTTATCAATTGAATCAATATATTCTTCAATAAAACGTATACGCAATATTTCTTGACGAGTTACAACACGTGTTTCTTTTCTTTTTTTAAGTACTTCCACCATATTACGTGCTTTCAATAAACCATCTACACTTATCCATTCAGTAAGTATTGGCATTTGTTTTTTTTTTAAATACTTTCAAGGAAAAAAAAAGACTCTTGGCATGGAAAAAAAAAATATTCGATATATTGAAATGAAAACTTATTTAGAACAACAATCATTCAGAAAATTACAAAACGACTGCATGGCATTACCTGAAAGGATAAAAAATGGTAAAAATGCTCCACCACCCTACTGTAACAGTAAAGAAAGAGTAGTAGAAGCATTGTTGAAATATTCCTACGGTCCACCAAATATGCCTGCTCCTCGCCCGCCTGCTCTTCCAGTGCCGCCGGCTGCTGCTCCTGCACCCGCGCCAGCTGGAAAGAGCGCAGCGGGCAAGGGGGTTGCAAAGAAGGGCGCACTTAAATCAGTTGTCGTATCACATCCACGAAACATTAAATATTATATTGAAAAATTTTCAAAAGCACAAGATTTTGGCACAACTTCTCCGGGAAATTTGACTAAAAAAATAGACAACTATATACTTAAACGTATTTCCTTAAATAAGCGAATGATGGATGGTAGCAAATTTGAAAGACACAAACAAGAATTTTTTCAAAACGAACTTGATATAGCTCGCCGTGCAAATCATGAAAATATAATAAAGTTTTTTGACACTAGTAGTGTTCAAGATGAAAATCACAGGTTCGGATACATTTTACAAGAACTTGGTACACCATCTTATGATCATCCTGATCATTTAAATCTCAGAAGTATTAGCTACTGTAAAAATAAAAGTATATCTTTATCTGACATATTTTGTGCGGTTACACACGATTTCAGCAGAGGACTTCATTACCTACATACAATTGGTTATGTTGCTGCAGATGTCAAGTTGAAGAATTCAGTCATGTTTAACATTGGACCAAATCTACGTTTTAAACTGATTGATTTCGGACATGCATCTATAATGAGCAATACTGTGGGTATGGGAGATCCATTTACTCCACCAGAATGTCTTATGACTTTTTTCAAGGAAGGCTTCACACAAGAAGATCGAGATGTTGGCAATCGTAAATTAGACGAGTTTATACTAGGTAGTGTATTAATGGATATTTTGACTTGGACTGTGAGATCGGATAGATCAAAATCGTGTAGTATTGAAACATATATGCCACATATAGAAAATATGATGAAATTGCGATTTCGGAAAGTTCCTTCCACATATGTAGATTGGTTGGATGGATTATTAAAACAAAGACCGTCTCAAAGAATCAATATGGAAAACATTGCGCAACTCACAAAGGGTACTTTAAGAGCAGATTTCGAAAAGTTGTCAGATTTGCCGTTTAGTTTTGATAGAGACGAATACAAGTCGACAGATTTCGAGAATAACTTTTGTATGTCAGAGATGAATGATGCATACTAAATTATGTAAAAAAGCATCTACTTAAATGATTGATGTCAAAAAAAAATAATCAATCTATTATTACACTTTCAAGAACAATTTGCTACGAGCAATGCATTTCAATGCATTCTTATGCAGAGCAGCTAATACAATCTCCACCACGTGTGCATACAGTAACTTCTTCTTCAACAACCTGTTTATTATCTTGTTCAACTGTAAACTTAATGGTTTCCGCAGCGGCTTTCGTTCTAAGATAATACATTCCTGTTTTCAGACCCGACCTCCAGCCATAAAAATGCATAGATGTAAGTTTAGCATAATTTGGGTTTGCCATAAATATATTAAGACTCTGACTTTGATCAATAAAAGCACCGCGATCGGCAGCCATGTCAATTAAACATTTTTGTGGTATTTCCCAAACAGTTTTATAAATACGACGTATTTCTATAGGAATTTCAGTAATGGATTGAATAGAACCATTATTGCGTAAAATTTCCGTGCGCATTTTAGCATTCCATAAATTATGTGTAATAAGATCTTTGAGAAGATATTTGTTAACAACTGGAAATTCTCCTGATAATACTCGTCGACTATAAATATTTGAAGTATATGGTTCAAAACATTCATTATTTCCAAGAATTTGAGCAGTTGATGCGGTAGGCATTGGTGCAATAAGTAGAGAGTTTCTAAGTCCATATGTTTTAATTTGTGTGCGCAACGCCGACCAATCCCATCGTGATGATGGTGTAACATTCCATAAATCAAACTGCAGAAAACCACGACTTGTAAGTGAACCCTCATAAGAATCATATACACCATATTTAGATGCAAGATCACATGAAGCTGTAAGTGCACTAAAATAGATTGTTTCAAATATATCACGATTTAATGCTCGTGCTTCCGGCGAATCAAAAGAAAATCGTAGTAATGCGAACGCATCAGCTAATCCTTGCACACCAATTCCAATTGGTCTATTCTTTTTGTTGGAAAATTCAGCTTGTTTGACAGGATAAAAGTTATTATCAATGATACGATTCAGATTTTTTGCAACAACATATGTGACTTGAAATAATTTTTTATGATCGAATTTATTTTCATCTGTCACAAACTTTGGAAGTGCAATAGATGCTAAATTACAAACAGCAGTTTCTTCAGGTGATGTATACTCTATAATTTCTGTACATAAATTTGAACATGTTATTGTACCCATATGATTGTGATTTGATTTTGCATTTGCCGCATCTTTGTACAACATATATGGATTTCCGGTTTCCATTTGAGCATCAAGAATTGCAAACCATAATTTACGTGCTTCTATTTGCTGCACAAATTTCTTTTCATCTTCATATTTTTTGTAAATACGTTCGAACTCTTCTCCATATGTATTAACAAGATCTCTGCATTTTGATGGACAGAAAAGTGACCAAATACCTTCTTCTTCAACACGCTTCATAAATAAATCGGGTATCCATAAGCCGTAAAACAAATCCCGTGCTCTATTTTCTTCTTTTCCTGTATTCTTTTTCAATTCGAGAATATTTTCTATATCATAATGCCATGGTTCTATATACATTGCAAAAGCACCTTTCCGTTTTCCTCCTCCTTGATCAACATACCTAGCAGTATTATCATAAACACGTAGCATGGGAACTAGACCATTGCTCACACCACCACTTCCTCTGATGTAAGACCCTTTCGCACGCACATTTGTGACAGAAAGTCCAATACCACCTGCTCCTTTTGAAATTTTAGCGCACATTTTGAGTGTTTCAAATATACCATCAATTGAATCATCTTGCATATAAGTGAGAAAACATGAAGACATTTGAGGTTCTGGTGTTCCTGCATTAAACATAGTAGGAGTCGCATGTGTAAACCAACTTTGCGACATTAACATGTATGTTTCGATTGCTGAATTAATATCCTCTTTATGAATACCAATTGCAACCCTCATCAACATGTGCTGAGGTCTTTCGACAACTTCATCGTCAATCTTTAAAAGATATGAACGCTCCAAAGTCTTGAAGCCAAAATAATCATAGTTAAAATCACGATCATATACTAAAGCTGCATTTATACTATCTGAATTTTTTATAATTACATCATATACATCTTTTGCAATAAGTGGTGCATCCTCTCCATTGTGCTTATGGTTATATAATCGTTCAATCACTTTTGAAAAATTTTTTTCTGTATTTTTGTGTAAATTTGATACTGATATTCTCGCTGCTAATCTTGAAAAATCTGGGTGATGTGTGCTCATATATGCTGCCGTTTCTGCAGTCAACTTGTCGATTTCAGATACACTTACTCCATCGTAAACACCAGTAATTACTTTTTGGGATATCATTGATGGATCAATTACATTATCCAACTCGTAACATAGTTTACGAATACGTGCTGTAATTTTTTCAAACATTACTGGTTCAATGAGACCATTTCGCTTTTTGACCTTCATTTTTTTATTATGAAGAAAATAAATTGACTTTTTTTTCGATATTTTTTTCGATATTTCGATTTTTTTTTCGAATCATATGTCTCTTCTCGATGAATATCTGAATGTGACAAGAACCATAGTTATTGAATTAAAACAATTATTATCAACACATAAATGGATACAACATAACAAATTCTTTTTTGTTTTTGATGATATAACAAAATTTATCGTTGAAATGAATTCTATTAATAACTTCAATGATTTTTGTTTTCATGGATATGGTGAATGTTCACTAGAACTCAATGATGAAGAACACTTTCCACCAGATCTATTAGACGCATACAAAAAAAATCAAATATCATTGAAACATGTTGCGTCAAAATATGTTAATAAATACATGAATATTGTATGCTGCAAACAATCTAAAAATATATACTTGAAAGCAAAAATACAAATAACACAAGAAGAAAATTTATCAAACTTCTTTTTATATTCTTTAGATACAGTTGATGATTTATTAGCTTATGAATAAAATGAAAAAAATACAAACAATTTTATTCAGGAGGCGCTTCCTCTTCATCATCAAATTCTTCTGAATTTTCAATATCTTCACATTGTGTACCCATTGCCAATAATGCTTTCCTAAAATGATTTTCTTTTATATTCAACAATGGAAACACATCATTCACACATGTTGCCAATTCTAATTGTCTCTTAAATTGCTCATCTTCACATTGTTCCTGTAATCTATACGCAGATGCACGACGAATTAATTCACTCAAATCAGAACCTGAATATTTATCAGTCCTTTGACATATCCAATTTAATAAATCATCACTCAATTTTTCCTGCTTTGTCTTCAATTGCAAAATTTTAAAACGATCACTCTCATTAGGAAGTTTCATCTCATACACTTTTGGTAATCGACGTTTAATTGCTGGATCTAATATGGTAATATTATTCGTTGTTCCAATCACAAAAATAGAATCATTTTCTTTACTATCCATACCATCAATTTGTGATAAAAGTTCTGTCTTAAAACCATATACACTAGATTGATCGAATTCACTCCTTTGTTTCATTAAACCATCAATTTCATCAAAAAATATAATACACGGTTGAATTTTTCTACCCAATGAAAATATTGCCTGGATTAATTTATTACTTTCACCATAATATTTATTTTCCAGTACAGATAAAGATAAAGACAGAAATGGAACATTAGCTTCTGCAGCAATTGCTCTAGCTAACATAGTCTTTCCAGTACCAGGAGGACCATAAAACAATAAACCTCTACTTGGTCGCAGGATAGAAGACTCTTTACTGAAAAATACAACTGGATGCTTCAAAGGTAATAACACATTTGATTTCAAATCATCTTTTATATCATCTAACCCACCAATTGTATCTAAACGATCGCTTATATCTTCACCTTTTACAAGTGTTTCATAAATTTGTTTTTCATAAGAATTCATTGATTTATTCTTCATTGGAAAAACATTAGTAATTGAATGTGTTAATGTGTTAGATAAATGATTAGATAAATGATTCATCAACACACCTATTACTGTTGTAATTACAATCATTATAATCGATATTATAAATCTCTTAATATACGAAATATATTCTGTATTCATTTTAGTAATTGAATCTTTTTTTCAAAAAAAATAAACGCAATCACTAACAATCTATATTACGCATTGGTTGACGCCTACCTCTTATAGTATCACATCCAGTATCTCCAGTATTTCTTAAATACGGGTCTTTTTTTACAGATTCAGTTATTAACTCAGAATACATAGAATTTAAAAGTCTAGCTCTAGATGAAGAACTTTGTGTATTTAAATGCACTTGTTTACCAAATACAAATTTGTCATATGTATCTTGATATCCTTGAGGAGTATATCTTGGTATGTCATATCTTGAAGATATAACACCACCCTTTGAATTATTTTCTTTAGATTCTTCTTTCTTAGATTCTACATCTTGAATTGTATCAACATTTTTCTTTGTTGACGAATATAAAGTATTAGAACATTGTTTTAAAATTCTTTCATTATCTTTTACATTAGAATTATCTTTTACATCAGAATTATCTTTTACATCAGAAACACAAGCTGAAACTTTATCATACGATAATCCATATCGTGTAGAATCTCTATGAGAAGAATGTATTATAAAACATAACATAACAAGTAATACAATTAAAACCATATATTTACTCTGCGACATACACAAAGATAATAATGCCAAAATTATCAATAACATAACTTCTGAAATCATTTTAATATATTAGACAAAAAAAAATTCAAGTTCAATAATGCCGACAGTTTGGATTGCATTCATTATGGCAAATTAAAATCTCATTTGTATCTACATTTGATACTTTTGAAAAAAAACAAGATCAATTCGCTTATTGATTTTTCAGATGAAGTTATGTCACCCAGCACAAATTTACTGAGGAATTACATGTATTTCATTCCTACTTGATTCCAAATATTAATTGAATCATTTAGGACAAAGAGACTCTCTAAACACATCAAACACACATCCATCTTGATGTTCACTAAATTTAACATGAGCACATGATACTCCCATACTATTCGCTATACTGTTCCACAAAACTCTTGTATTTTCTTTGCTTTTAGATGCAATATAAATTCTACATCCATTTTCTATATTTCCATCTAATATTGTTTTGTTTGGAGTTATATCTCCATTAATACCTAACGACTTCATTAATAAAATGACCTCACAACAATTCTCTGATATTTTATCACCAGAAATTGATAAAATACCCACCATTAACTTACTACATAAAATAAACCTAATAAATAAAACACACACTACAAATAAAAGAATTAAAAAAAAAATAATTTTCAACAGAAATGCAACAACTAATCCTTCTCACTGGATTTGTAATACCCACTCTTTTTATTAGTATTCAAATATGGTCAACTAAAGATATTCTTCCAAACTATTTTAATAATACTAGCGAAATTACCACAATCAATTTTATAACAAACAATACAGACATAGTTCGAGATATTCTTGAACCACAAACTTTAATTCCTCTTATAATCGGAGGAATTCTAATTGGTATTCTTGTTGTTATTATATTTGTGTTCTGTAACGAAGAAAGAAGCACTGCTGTTGTAGATGTGGTTGGTAGCATAAAAGGTTCTGATGATAAAAAAGATATTGTTGTTAACCTAAACAATAAAATTGATAAAAATAAACAAACAAACAACACAAATACAACAAATAATGCTATGAAAAATATCAATAAAACAAAAGAAAATGTCATAAATGAAACAAAAAAAGAAACGAAAAAAGAAAACTTAACAAATCTTGAAAAAATTGAAATCAAATAAAAAATTCTATTTTTTTTAGTGTTGATAATAATGTCACTCTGTCTTATGATGTACTAGTCACATTTCATGTATTTAAATCACGATACATTAAATTTGTATAATTATTCAAAGGTAACCTGTATCTAATATAAGGATATTTTAACAATGGTAAAAATATTTCTCTTAAATTTATGACAACTTCCTTTAAAGTACTATTTATTGTTTTATTCACACACGCCCATTTTAAAATAGAATTTATTGATAAACAATCGGTAATCATAAATATAATATCACATGATACTATATCCATTACTTAATAAATCCTAATGATTTTTCTTTTGTATTAACTTTTATTGGTTTAACATATCCAATCACATTCACTTCAATATCAGATATAGAAGCTTCTTTCTCACCAATACAATAAATATCATGCAATCGAATCTCAGACAATCGAATAATACCAGCAATCATTATCGAAAACGGACCAACAAAAAAGCCAGCACCAAACAAAAACAGAAAACTAAATCCAGTCAAAATTTCAAAAGGAGACCACCATGGACTTGATATAAACCATGATCCGCGATGATACATAGAAGACCACACAACACACACAAATATAATCGGAACAACTTGCCCAACAAATATCACTGCGAATAACCCAACATAAAACTGATAAGAAACAGGAATACCAATCTGAACATACAATAAATGCGTAAACTCCTCAAATGCAGCGGCTGTAAACGCATAAAGTGCTAATTCGTAAAATATCTCACGCACATTAATCAACTTTAATACTTCATGTTTAAAAGGATTTAAAACATCAAACTTGTAATATATTAATATATAACGCAAACTATTTATTAATAACGGTACACCCACAAATATCCAAATCCAAAATGTAAACGGTAAATTATTCCATGTATATCCGTGATTTCTTAAAATATAAATAGGAAACTCAAATAATTCCATAAATGTAAAACTTTCAGCTAAACCTATTACTGGTGCCCAAACAATAGCATCATCACCAGTCCTATTCAAACGATCCTCTAATCGAATCGTAAAATGCTCTTCCCTACACCCTTGAAGTAAAGAAGTGTTGAACTTACGCTTAACCTTCTCAAAAACACTACGATACCTTGTCTGAGTAAATGGCTCCACCTCACCAACTTCATATCCACTTAAATTTAATGGCGGTATCACAATTTTATCTTCTGAAGCGACACATCCGCCACATCCAATATATAAATTATAAGTTGATTGATCAACCTCATCACGAAAAACAGCATCAACATCCAAAATTTCATTACCCAGTATATCAAACGGAGAATTTAAACTATCTATATGAATTTCCAAACCACCAGATCCTTTTAAATATAAAACCTGACTAATTGTATGTGAGTGTGGTGGAGTACAACAATTTTCTACACATCCACTATATGTAGGAACATGTGATAATGATAACATTGTACATAATGTCAACATTTTTTTATATACATAAAAAAAATGCAAGACATTCAATGCCCGGATTCATGGAAAATTGAGAGAGACGACTTTAAAGATATTACAGAAAAAGAAATTTTAAAATTATACAGAAGAGCAAAAAAAACTTTCGATGGTGAAGAAGTTAAAAAATTAAAATATATAGGCCTAAGTAAAACAGCTCGCATTAAACAACTATGTGAGGTGTACGCCGAACAATACAATCATCCACACAATGATGGAAAACAAAAATACCCAATACCATACCGTATTCAACAACTACAATGTATGTTGGATAAATCAAATAACAATAAATCTTGTAGAGGTTATGATAATATGAACGACAAGAGCTCAACAAAACATACAGGAAAACAAAGTAAGCCAGATATTACAGATATTACAAGTGATCAAGATATTACAACAAGTGATCAAGATATTACAGATAAACTATCTAACACATGTCTTGATTTGATTGATCTTCTGAAGGGAAAAACAACAAAATGGAATAAAGTTTTGGATGTTTTTAATCTTGAGAATAGTCCAGAATACTTCATAAAACTTAATGAATGCAAAAAACAAATTAACCACATGGATATTTCATCCGAAAAAAAAGAAGATTTAATAAATAGTATAAACGAAGAAAATAAACGGTTACAGAACAAATTCAACAGTGAGTTAGAAAATTGCAATGTAAAAACGGAGCAAAGTAGAACATTTTTGCGAAAAATTATCGACAAAATAGAAGAATACAAATTTGATGATAGAGAATTAAAAAAATATCTCCCGAATCTAAAAAATAAAAAAATATTATTGAAGAAGGCCAATAATGCGAAGGAGGGGCTGATAAAGGCGATTAACAAGTCGAACATCGATGAACTCACATTGGCGATCAAAAAGGCAGAGAAATTGGAATTGAAAGATAATTTTGTGAAAGAAGCGAATAAGAAGAAAGAGAAGTTGATGAAGGAGGAAGAGAAGGAGAAGCGCAAGGCGGCGGAGGCAAAGGCGGAGGAGGAGCGCAAGGCGGCGGAGGCAAAGGCGGAGGAGGAGCGCAAGG
>MDSV01120729.1_pt1 | contig 12952 bp, 11 predicted proteins | sample 810851 | NCBI WGS metagenome assembly MDSV01 (sample SAMN05326640, study PRJNA326480) | marine metagenome | isolation source: seawater | place: Atlantic Ocean: North East | collected 2012 | reverse complement strand
CAGGTTAGATAGTTTTTCTTTTTTTTTAATCTAGCAATGTTTAGATATAACCCAGTCAACAATGCCCTTTTAATTTTATCTGTTTTTAAACTAAAATTAGTTATATTTGGAAATAAATTTAACTCATATGGCCGACCACTATAATGAGAATGACGAGTATTAATTCTTTTTTTATTCCCTCCCTTATTTTTATTTTCTTCTTTTTCATTATCTTCTTTTTCTTCAAATACTATTGCATCGTCTTCTTTTTCTTTTTCAACCTCTTTTTCGAGTTCTTTAACTGATATATTTTTTTGTTGTAAATCTTTTCGATATTCTTCTAAATACATTTTTTTCTTTTCCCATGGTTGAACAATTTTAAATAATATTAATCTTATTTTTTCTGCGTTTTTTTCAACTCGTCCAATTTTATTATGGTTTATTCCTGTTTTTTTACACCATTTTTCTGCAATCGAATTACTTTCTTCTTTTTTTATTGTACGGTATTTATCATAAGCATTCAATAAAGATAAAATATCATCCTCTTTTGAAATGATTTCTTTCCGATTTTCATTAAATATTTTGTATTCTTCTTTTTTTAATTCTTTATCTTTTTTAGCTCTTGACGATTCTCTAAATTCTGTAAAGATTGAATTCAATTTACCATCACATAATGTTATTAAGGAAACAATATTACAAATATCATAAGTACAACGATAATAATAACTTGCTAAAATTATTTTAGCAAGCATACAATCTAGAGTGCGAAATTTACTCATTGCTTTCCCCATTTCTGTTAAAGTTCCGTCGTCTTTTACAGAATCAAGTGCACCTAATAAATGTAATTTATGAAAAGCACTATCGACAAACATTTTTTTAGGAGGTTCGATTAATTCATTCAATAAATTTTTGATATCCTTATTTGATTGAATATATTCTAGATTAAACATTTTTAAAATATCTGAACTAAGATCACTTTTTTGGATATCAGGTATTGGAAATTGATTAAAAGATTCATATTGTTTTTTTGTATAAAGGTGATAACATTCACCATCTTGTGTACGACCAGCTCTTCCTCTTCTTTGTTTAACAGCTGATTGTGCGATTGATTCAGAAAGAAGACTTCTTGACATTTTATTTGGTTGTTCTGCTGATTCATATTCAAGACCAGAATCAATAACGTAAACAATCCCTTTAACAGTTAAAGATGATTCTGCAACATTTGTACTAAATACAATTTTTCTTGAGCATGGAGTTTGTAAACAATCTGGATGATTTTTATATTTTGTTTCCTCAATTGCATAATTTTGATCCTCTTTTTTAACACCACCCGCAAGAATAGCAATAAAAGGATGTAATTCTCTTTTTTCAATTTCACGATTTAGCTCTAATTGTAATTTAATTCCATCTGATTTAGCTCTAACAAAAATTAATATATCACCCTTATCAGTTGTTGTTAAAATATGAATAATACGACTAATAATTTCAGTATCAATATTTTTAATTGGTTTTTTTAAAAAATAATTTTCAATATGGTGAGTTGTTTCTTCCCCAGCATCAACTTCTCCAAACGAAAATTGAGGAACGGGAAAATAACCTCTAAATAATTCTAAATTAATTGTTGCACTCATAATAACAACTTTTAAATCTGGTCGATTACTTAAAATTTTCTTTAAAAAAAGGAGTAACATATCAGTTTGAATTGCACGTTCATGGGCTTCATCAATTATGATGGTTGAATATTCAGTTAGATATGGGTCTCTATCTCCGGTAACCATTGAAATAAGACTTCCAGTAGTTGCAAAAACTAATTTTGTTTGAGAACATTTTTTACTTTCACCACTATAAAAATAGCCAACTTCTTTCCCTAAGTTAACATCTAAGCACTTTGCTGCAAATTCCGCTGTTTTTCTTGTTATTATTTGTTTTGGAATGGTACAGATAACTTTTTGTTTATAATCTACGGCATGCAATGCTATTTTTGGTATTAAAACAGTTTTTCCAACACCTGTACCAGCTTTAACCAATGTCACTTGATTTTTTTTTATCGATTTTAATATTTTATCTTTATTTTGATAAACAATTAGATTTGTCCATACATTTTTTGCTAATTCTGCATATGTTGTACCGCTATCACTATCATTTTTATATAAATTTTGATATGGTTTTCCAGTTAAAGGATTCAAATTAATCCCTTCTGGATCATTTATACCAATTGGTTTTTTAAAAGCTTCCTCTAAATTATATTCAATCTCTGATAATTGTGAGGAATTTTTCTTACTCAATGATTTTTTTGAGCTTGTTTGACTTTTATTAGACGATAAATTTTTTTTAAGAGATTGACTCATTATAATAACAAAAGAAAAAAGATAATTTTTATTAGGTTAATATTATTTGGAGTAAAATTGTAAGCATTGCAAAAAGTGCAATGCAAGTTGGTACACATTGAGAATGATCATACAATAATGCAAACTTATTATAATTAAGAGACTTAACTAAAAATCTGCCCTTTCCAGGTAAATTTGAATATCCATTCTTTTTACGATAATAATCTCGTGTTCCTATACCTGAAATAACTGATATTTGTCTAATATTATTTTTCAAAGCAATTCTTTCGGCCTCTTTCATTAACATTGTTCCAAATCCAATATGTTGAGATTGATTTGGGTTAAAGTTAAAGAACCAGTTTGATTTTTGAACCTTATTTGGATTACTTTTAACTAATTGTCCATAAACATGTAACTCACGAATTAATGCTTTTCCTATTAATTCTGGAAAAGCAGTTTCAGCATTATTTATTGGAATACGCAAACGAACAAATCCACAAATAAGATTTGGTGGTGGTGGTTTACATTTTTTAGGATTGGGATGTTTTACTTCATAAGAAATAAAATACTCCCAAGAACCATTTGACCTATATTTATAAGTCGTTAGAAACGCTTTTTTGAGAACCTTTGGAATATCTTCTCTTCTAAAAAGTTTATTGTTGAGCCCAAATTCACGACTTCTAATATCATTGCAAAAAACATCTTCTTTATCCATTTCAATCTGATGTATTTGACGTGAATTTGGGTCAAAATCACCATGAACAACATATTGTGATGGAATATCTCTTTCGACTCGATTAAGTCTTATCCAAGGATGAACATTCTCTAATGCATATCGGACAACTTTTCTCTCCTCTGGTAATGAGTATGGAACAAATTTTCCATCTTTTGCCCACTTTTCAATAACAGTAAATGTTGTTATTTTACATGGATAAATTTTCCATTGGTCAGCTGTCAGCTCTTCTGAATATAAAATATCATTAAACATTTTAATATCTATTTCTGGATTAGAACCCGGCAAATTAGGCATTAAATGAACATCCACCTTAAAACAAGAATTGTTTAAGAGTTTTAATGCCTGAACAGCATCATCTCTTGTTGACTGACGATTTATCTTTTTTAAAATATCATCATCTGTATGCTGAATTCCAAGCTGAACTCGTGTACATCCATATGAACGTAAACGTTCGATTTCCTCTTTGTTAATTGTATCTGGCCTAGTTTCTAATGTTAAACCGATTATTTTAGTTACTGCCGTTTCATTAATATATTGTTCTTCTTCTAGTGATAGTTTTTCACGCTTAGAAACATCCCAAAAAGTGTTGGCAGCATAATAAAGGTCTCTACAAAATTCTGTACGATATTCTGTTGGATAAGAAGTCCATGTACCACCCAAAATAAGGAGTTCAACTTTATCAATTGGATGACCCATTTGTTTTAATGTTTCTGCTCTGTCATTAAATTGCAGAATTGGGTCAAACTTATTGCGATTTGCTCTTAATACTCCGGGTTCTTCAAGTAAATAAGAGCGAGGTTGACCGGGCTCATTGGGACAATAATAACAATTCCATTTACACGAGAATTTTTGTGTTTTTGTTTTGCCATTTGAATCTGTATATGTTGGATAATTACTTGTAAATACTGTTATCGATAAAATTCCAGATTCTGATTTATTTGCTTTTTTAGTAAGAATATGTTTACAAATATTATATTCATCATTTGATAAGTTTAATTTTGTCTTCCAAATTGAATTAAAAATGAATAATTTATCTGGTTTCGAAGGAGACGGAATTTTTTTACTTTTAAATTCTCTCCGTAGTTCTTTCATAATTTTATTATATTCCTTTTCTTTATCAAATAGTTGTATTTCAACAAGAGAAGGGAATAAGTAATAAATAAATGTCCAGATAAAATTTTGGTTTGTTTTTTGTAAAGACTTATATTTTTTAAGATATCTTATACAAAATTGATGTGTAAATTCTTCTAATATTTGTTGCTTAATAAATGTTTCATTTCTTGAATTTGATGACGCAAGTTCTTCAATATCCTTTAACATTTTGCTACTACCGTTTTGGTTTTCCTAATAAAAAATATACTAAATCAATTTATTTAAAATTTAATTTATGTAATTAATATGTTTGTGAAATGTAAAGTATGCAACACCAAACAGAACCCGGAAATTTATTACAAATATTCAAATCATTTGTTTCGAAAAATAAATTACTTGTATCTGGATACGCGTTAATATTTTTAGCATATCCATTGGAAGAAGTTGTTTTCCCTGAATACTATGGTAGAATTATTGAAACATTAACAAAATCTAATACAAAAACTTTTTGGAATAAGATTAAAGGGTACTTTATATTGTTAATAATTTTAATAATTGTGATGCAAATAATGTTTATTGCTCTTGACAATCTTGATAGTTATGTCTTACCAAAATTATTATCTCATTATCGTGAAACTCTTGTAAAAGATGTTATGCATGCCTTTGAGGAAGAATACCATGAATTAGAAATTGGTGAAATAATTTCAAAAATAATTAAATTGCCAAATACAATTCAAGATCTTTATCATCAGTTTAGAAATTACATATTACCAGGTATTCTTGTTTCTATAATTGCTGTTTTATATTTTACTTATGTTAATTATAAATTAGGTATTGTTACAATAATAATTTTAGCAATTTTTTATATTGTTATTATATCTTTAGCTAAAGTATGTACTAAATATTCTAAAAAAAGGGATAAAAAACATAATGCATTACATGAAGAAATAGATGATTCATTAAATAATCTTTTATCCGTCTATAGTTCAAACAATGTCAATAATGAAATAAATCGTATAAAAAAATATCAGGAAGAGCATGATAAAGAATATACAACAAGTACTAAATGTAGTGTATATTTTAAAATTATTTTTTCAATTATGTATGTTTTAATTTTTATAATAATCAATGGATTCCCAATATATTTAGCTTACAATAAGGAAATACAACTTGGGCGTTTAATTTCTATCATTTTCATTAATACTTATTTAATCGTTAATATTCAAGATTTTGCAGGAGAAATTCGTAATTTAATGTTTAACCTTGGAATACTTTCAGAAAGTCAGTCTTTTTTGAATAATTTATTCAAGGTGTCAAAAAATAGCATGAAGTACAAAAAACAAAATCGAATAAATATTGATAAAGGAGATATCTTAATCTCTAATTTATATTTCAGATATCCTGAAAAAAAAGAATACCTTTTTTCTAATTTTAACTTACATATCCCGTCCAACGAAAAAATAATTGTAATGGGTGAAATAGGAAGTGGTAAATCAACATTAATAAAGTTACTTTTGAAATTATTTAATTATAATAAAGGTTCTATATTAATTGATGGATTTGAAATAAATAAATATTCAGCAAAAATTATTCGAAATTATGTTGGATATGTTTCTCAAAATACAAAACTTTTTAATAGAACAATTTATGAAAATATAATATATGGTTCTAATAATAAATTAACAAAAAATGAACTAAACCAGTTTATTAATCATATTGGAATTGACAAACTATTTAAAAATTTACCCTATGGAATTAATACAATTGTTGGAAAAAATGGTGAAAAAATATCAGGTGGACAACGACAAGCAGTTATGTTATTAAGAATGATTATTAGTGATAAGAAGATATTATTATTAGACGAACCAACTTCCGCATTAGATGAGGATAATAAAGAATATGTTTTTAAAGTCTTAAAAGAAGCAACAAAGAATAAGACATCTATTATTATAAGCCATGATAAAGAGATTTTGAAAATTGGAACACGCTTTGTATATTTTGAAAAAGGACAAATTACAAAAGATAAAAAACTAATTACAAAAAGGTAAGTTATTAACCAAACATTCTTCTAATGAATACAAGTTTTGAAACATTATATTTAATTCCGTATGATTTAAATTATTTAAAGTTATTTGAATATCTCTAATAAAATTATTCATATTTTTAATATATGAATAAAACAAAATAACATAAACGGCACAAACAGTCGAAGTTACTATTGGAATTAACATTATAATCATACTTGCATCTAGTTTTGAAGATTTAGCATTTTTGGTTTCTTCTGAAGGGTGTTTTTTATAAAAAACGTCCATTTAATATATTTATATCCCTAATTGTTAAGTTTCAATAATATATAAATGAAAAATTCATATTTTTTTAAAAAAAATGAAAAGGAATATTAACACTGTTGGATATATTATATTATCTTACAATGGCTATGGCAATGCAATCAACATCTAGTTCCGGTGCAGCACAATCTCAATTTGCTCCTCTTCTTCCAAATGATTTTGACACTTCAAAAATTTCATTTAGTGACGTTCGTACATTAAATAATGGTGGAAAAACAGTATATGTAAATTATGATGGCGGTAAATTTGTTATGCAGACACCGTGGACTTATACTCAATTTGGAGTGCGAGAGCCACCTGCAGAATACAATGATAGCAAGACACCTAAATTTAACATGGAAATTTCATTTGCGAACAAAGGAAATGGACAACAAGACCCCATTTTGGATACATTTCATCAAAAAATGAAAGAAATGGACGAGCTTTTAATTAATTCTGCTTGCGATACTAAAAATTCTTTTGAATGGCTTCGTAAAAAGAAATTGACGAAAGAAATTTGTGAAGCACTTTTCACTCCTCAAGTTCGTGTTTCTCGAAATTCTGATACAGGAGAACCAACTGATTACCCTGATACCATGAAATTAAAGATTCCTTATTATGATGGTGAATTTAAATGTGACCTTTACAACCCAAATGGAGAGTTAGTTACTGACCCACCTATTAATGAGGCTATCAGTGGCCGTACCCAAGTACGTTGTCTTATCCAATGTATGGGTTTATGGTTTGCTGGTGGTAAATTTGGTTGTTCTTGGAAAGCTTTTCAAATTGAATATCGTCCATCTGCTCGTCTTGTCGGATACGGCTTTCGTGACGATGGAACGAAACACGAATCGGTAGATGTTGTTGAGGAAGACGATGATGAAGAAGAAGATATCGTCGACAGTGATATTGAAGATTAAATATTTAAATACAATTAAATTATAATATTATGTATTTTTTATTTTTATTTTTTCTTTACATTTTATAATAGATGAATTTTGATAATTGCATAATACTAATCGTATTTTTTTTAGTCATTTTTATAATAGGATGTTTAATAATGTCCGGAATTTCTAAAAAAAAAAATAAAATAGAGTCATTTGAAAATAATGATAGAAATGAACCAGACAAAGAGGAGAATGAAGAACAAATTAAAATAAATGCTGAAAATATTATTAATAATTCTCAAGATAATAATCAATTAAATGAAAATGAAGTAATTGATATCAATGAAGATGTTGAACAAGAAGATGATTCTCCATACGAAGAAGATTTTGATGAAGACGAAATTTATGAAAAACCAATGACCGATTCAAAAAGTATGCCAATTCCGTCATCTATATTAACTTCATCGAAAACTTCTCCCATCGAAACAATTAAAATGGTATCAAGAAAACCGTCTAATCAAGATACTGTTCAAATTAAACAATACTCGGTAACTGAAAAAAATAGACCAAAACATAGAAAAAGATATTCTAAATGTCCAAAAACGGGAGACAATATTTTTTGGGAACCACAACCTAATATATTATCTCCATATGGTTATGTATATATGCCAAATACTGTTTGGGAAGTTCCACAGAAACGTGACCCTATATGTAAAACTGGCTCTAAAAACATGGTATGTCCTGTATATACATCTGGGACGCCAGACGATGCCTTAGAGTACGGTAAAATTGGAAATAATCTTAAAACAATTTAAAAAATATATTAATTAATTGTGTAAATAATTATCTCACATTGACACAAATACAAATATAAATGGTATCACTTACATCAATCATTTTAATTGTTCTTGTTATAAGTATTTTTTATTGTTTATATAATGCAACACCTACAAAAATTAAAGAAGGATTTAGTGGAACTCTTAATCATAATTTAATGGAATTAAATGAAAACGAAAATAATAAAGAACATCAATTACTCAATAACAGATGTCATAAGGAAACAGATATCAAAAATAATAACAAAAATAAGATATTAGAAGATAGAGAAGAAATAATCGAAGAAGATTTTGTTGAAGAAGATATTTATGAAGAAGAAGAAAACTTAGACGAAGAAATTGTAGATAAAGATATTATTAAGGAAGAGATTGTTGAAGAAGAAAAATATTTACCCGCAAAAATAAAAGGAGATGACCTTCAATTTGATGCAAATAAAAAAATATTAGATGATTACGGATTTAAAGATATACCTAGAACTACATGGAAAGCAAACCATCATATAAAAAAACCAATACCGGGATGTATTGAAGACATCAGAACATGTAAAAATGGCAGGTGTCCGATTTTTTTACAAAATACATTTGCATCTCCTGATACTGATTTCTCAGTTGGAACTTTAATGCCGACCTTTGTTTTTTATGAGACAGGAAGAACAAAAAAATGTCTTCAATAAGGTTTTTTATATACATTATCATTCGGAAATTTTACATATCTGAACTTTAAAAATCGTTCATCTACCAAATGCTGATTATAAGTATACCCGTTGTTCATATAATTAAATAACTGGTTATGAAAAATACTCATTAAACTGCTCGATAGAGATTTCATTTTGTTCATGTTAAGATGTGTTAAATAATCACAATTTTCAAGAGCATTCATGATTGAAATATCAGTTACTTTTAAACACTTTGCTAAATTTATTTTTTTAAGAAAAGGCGATTTAAGAATTAAATTTGAAATTCCTTTATCTGTTAATCGATAACAATTTCTTACATTAACGTTTTCTAATTGTGTTTTCTCTTCAAGATATTGGAAAATATCATCTGTTAATCCATAAATGCTATCAAAACTTATATTTTTTAATTTTTTGCAAAAATATATAAGATTTTTGACAGAACTTGAAGTTAATTGATAACATCTTTTAAAATAAGCAATTTCAAGAAATAAACAATGTTTTGAAATTAACTCAACAACTCTATTTGTTATTGAATTTTCACAATCTGTAAAATTAATATACCTCAATTCTGTACATTTTGGGATACATCTAATCATGGATGCATTTGTAATATTATTACATCCTTGAAGATTAAGGCTTTTCAAATATGGGGAATTTCTCGTTAGTCTCTCTAACATAACACCAGTGATAGAATTTCTTATTTTTTGACCTGACAAATCCAAACAGACAATATTTTCAAATTGTGAAAGTATCGTTAATATTTGATAGTCAAAACAAGAACATTGACAATTCACTTCATTATTACATCTGCATAAAATATCAACTTTCGGTGCAAATTTTCGAGAATCTCTAAAAACACTTCTTGAAAAAATCTTCTTTTCAACATTAGACGAATTTTTAAGTAGATTTTTAAGAAATAAAATGTTTTTTTTCTTCTGATATATAAACATTAATTTCAGAAGACTAATCTTGGCATAGAAAAGGGGATTTGTTTTTTGAAATGCATTTTTGCAAGAAATTCTTAGATTATTAATATCTTTTTTTTCAAAGTATTTGCACACGTTGTAAGAAATATCATTTGGTATTAAAGCAAAAATATTTATTTTTTTGCTCATACATTTCAAGGAATAAGATAAACGATGTCCTTTGCCTGAAGTATTTATAATTCCTTTTGCAATTAATGGATTCAAAAGAGTTGATAGTTTTATTTCAATCCGTTGTCCGTATTTTTCGCGGTATTTATTCCCTAATAGAGAACCTCTAATTTCATCTCCATATTTTGGAAAAAGGGTTAATACCCTAGTTTGAATGGGCGTGTAATCCATTATTTTTTTAATACATTGAAAGAAAACTAAAATAATTTCAATTTTTTTTGTGATTTAATTTTAATTTTTTATTGTAAAAATAATAACCAAGAACAAGAGCAACAATGGGTAAAGAATTACTTACAAAACACCATAAAGAACGCCAAGAATTTGATTTCACAGAAGATAAGAATCGAGCTTTGTCCATTGAAAATAGAAATCCAATTAGCAAAAAAGCAAACAGAATAATACCATATGTTCTATTTTTAAATAAAATAAAGACGAAAAGAGGTAAAAAATAAAATATCCATATTGAAAAAGAAAGAGGGTTACTGGATGGTTTATCTTTAATAATGTTAATATCCCAATTAAGGTAATCATTTTTTAAAGCCTTTGAACAAAAATTTCTTTTAATCAACATTAATTTATAAAAATAGTAGATAAAACCAATACTTCCAATAATAATCGGAATTAATAAAACTTTTCTTGGGATAACAGTGTTTTCATAGATATATGAAGAACTAAACATTATTGTTGGATGTAAAATAATAATTAATGCAATTCCAAGAGTTGCATAGTGATTTACCAGATTACATCCAGGATAAGCCCAAATAAAATATTCGAATAATTGTACAAGTCCAATTGCAACAGAGACAATTGCTAACATACGATCATTTGGATAATTACGATACCATAACAATCCCGATGCAACAACGACATATGTAAAAACAGAAAGAGATGCTTTTTTATTAAAACACATTTATTATATGTTATATATTTTTATGAAATGGTACAACAAGTAATCGATTCATATTCTTTATTTTCTAATAAAATGTTTTCTTGACATTTTACACAATAGCTATAAGCTAAAGTATTTTTCACTGATTCCAATCTTGTAAAATATTCTTCACATTCTTTACATTTAACAACAGCATAGTAATCATTTTTATATTTTGAATAATTTGACTTCACGGGTGTAAAATTATTTTTTTTTATACTAGAAACAATTACATTATTTTTTTTTATATTATCATTATCGGTAATATATAATTGGTCTGGATAATAGCAATTACTGTATCTACTGTAACTATCTGGTTTTTCAGGTAATTCAAAAATTGATTGTGGATAAATTATTTTTTTTTTTGTTATTATTTTATTTGGTAATATATTTTCAAAAGAGTTTGACATTCTTTAGTATAATATTGTAAATTTTATTTGTTAGTTTGTTAAAAATAAGAATAATTTATAATTCAATTTACATTTGCGTTTACATATATTTATCATTATACAGAGTGACATAAATGGAAGCCTTTTTTAAATCTATTCAACGAGAATCAATTTTAGAAATTAAAAATGAGCATCTTCGTGGTTATTATGTTCATAACTGGATGGTTGATAAAAAATTATATGGAATGTTTATCATAACTGACGAAAAGATGTCTGTTAGTCAATTATATGAAACATTTAATGCTAACAATCTAAATCGCATTGCTTCTCAAAGTTTAAGACTTTCCTCAAAAAATAATAACATATGCTATGTTTATTGTATGGACGATGTGGATTTAAATGAAGAAGAAGATGATGATATTAATGGAATTTATGATTTAATGGAAAATGATTTTGAAGAGGCAAAAGAAGAATATTTAGTGACAATCATTACTCTTGAAAATATAAAAATCATACATCAATCATCATACCCAGCTTTTCATTTTACTTCTATTAATTATAACATGTTAGAAAAAGTAGTTGAAACGAATCCGATCTTTTATATTGATTCATTCGAAAAAGGATTTACTCCATTGAAAAAAAATAGTTCTACCAAAAAATATGATATTGAATTGTTTTGGGAAGAAGATAACAAAACCTTCTTTTCTAAAAACAATGAAGTTTTTGTAAATTCAAAAATATTAAAAAATATTTAGTATAAATTTTTAAAGAAATTCAATATAAATCCAGCATTTGTGTTCATCATAAATTACATTTTTCTTATCTGTTTTTTTTCGAACATCTTTGCATTTTATACAGTGTTCATCGTGTCTTCTGTAACCAACCATTGTACCATGTTTATCATATACTTTATTTGTTGTTCTATCAACAGTCCATTCTTTTCCATCGTAATTGAATTTTAAAATTCTATCTGATTTTGAAATTTTTTTTGCAATTCCTTTTGATGGTACACCATCTAAACAAGAGGGTTCTTCCGAAGAATTACATAACTCGTGTATATATCTTTTTGATAAAAAAGCCATTGCTTCCGGAAACCCATTGTCTGGATTGGAAACAAATTTTTTAATTTTATCTATATCAACAACTGTTTTTTTTGTTAAGTGAACAATCTTAATTTCACATCTATCAAGTAATTGACATTCTGGAAATGCTTTTTCAATGACATCGCTTGTTTTGTGTTTAAAAGATAACATTTTTTTCAAACTAATAAGATACGATTTTTGTATTAGAAGTTCAATTTCTATTACTAAAAAAATCAATTTACTATATTTTTTATAAAAGTGTCATTAATAACTGCCAATTCTAGGTGCTTGTTGAGGAACATCGTTGTCTCGGGCCATTTGTAATTGTTCCATTCTTTTACTTAAATCATCTGAATTTTGCATCGGTGGAGACATTTGAGAAACATCAAAGTTTGGATTTGTATTTTGTTGCGAAAATTGTTGATTCAAAAATGGAGATTGTTGTTGTTGTTGTGAAAATTGTGGTTGTTGTTGTTGGGAGAATTGTGGTTGTTGTTGTTGGGAGAATTGTGGTTGTTGTTGTTGGGAGAATTGTGGT
>MDSV01222351.1_pt1 | contig 12953 bp, 14 predicted proteins | sample 810851 | NCBI WGS metagenome assembly MDSV01 (sample SAMN05326640, study PRJNA326480) | marine metagenome | isolation source: seawater | place: Atlantic Ocean: North East | collected 2012 | reverse complement strand
CCAGTATTAGTAGCTTCTTTAAGAGGATGGATTAATTTAAAAAAAGGGAACCTTGAGGATTCATTAGTTGAATTTAAAAAATTAAGTGAGACTGATTTAAAATTTGATCTTGGGGCATATTATTCAGCTGTTGCATATGCACAAAGCGCTAATACAGAAGAGGCTTTAAAAATTATTAACAACAATAATAATAATTTTAAGATATTGGGGAAAGTCTTTGAAATATTTAAATCAGAAATTATGATAATGAATGGAGAGAATGTAAAAGCACAAAAAACATTAAAGAAATCCCTTAACGATTTTTTTAATGATATAACTTTAAAAGAATTGTATCTTAGAATTAAGGCAAATAACTTATACAATTATCAAATTTTCCAAGATGAGAATAGTGGTATCTCTGATACATTATCTCTATTTGCACAAGGTGAGAGCAGACAACTAAACCAAAAACTAGTTGAAGTTTTTTATTATCAATTAGCTTATTTTTTAAGTAAAAATAATGCTCGATTCAAAATTAAATTAGCTATATCACTTAATGAGGCGGGTTTATTCAAAGAATCTCAAGAAATTTTAGATACTATTTCAAAAGATGATATTTTTTATATTGAATCCAGATTAATTTTAGCTGATTTTTTTAATGAAAACTCATTTGAAATGGAAGCAATTAATATTTTGAATGACCTTATTGAAAATCACAATAAGACATTTGAAATTTACAAGATTTTAGGAAATATCTATCGGTATCATGAAAAATTTGATTTAGCTGAAGCAGCTTATTCAAAGGCAATAGTCTTAGCCAAAAATTCTGAATTTGATAATCAAGATTTGTGGCTTCTCTATTTTTTTAGAGGTATCGCATTAGAGCAATTAAAAAATTATGAGAAGTCTAAAAATGATTTAAGAAATTCGCTCTCATTAATGCCAGATCAACCCCAGGTCTTAAATTATTTGGGCTATATGTTGATTGAACAGAAAGAAAACCTAGAAGAAGCTTTAGAAATGATCAGAAAAGCTGTAAAAATAAGTCCTCAAAGTGGCTATATAATAGATTCATTAGCATGGGGGCTATACCAATTGGGAAGGTATTCCGAGGCTATAGAGCCAATGGAAAAAGCTATTGAATTAGAGCCTGATGATCCGATTGTTAATGATCACTTAGGCGATATTTTATGGAAAATTGGTAGGAAAAGAGAAGCATATTTTCAGTGGAAAAAAGCGTTGCTTTTTAACCCAAAAAAAGAATTAAAGTTTGAAATTGAAAAAAAAATAAAGTTTGGATTATAGTTTTATTATTAAATGATTATAGATGAATAGTAGAAAATTAAATTCACTTTCAAGAGTTAAAGTCAATCTTTATTTGCATGTGATAGGAAAAAGAGCTGACGGATATCATTTTCTAGATAGTTTAGTTGCTTTTCCTGATATTGGAGACAATATAGAAGTTTCCTCATCCAAAAGTATTAATTTAAAAATTACTGGTAGATTAAAAAAAGAATTAAATACAAAAGATAACTTAATTTTAAAAGCTACTAAATTATTAGAAAATAAAAATATGGGTGCTGATATTCATTTAAAAAAAAATATTCCTATTTCTGCTGGTTTGGGAGGAGGTTCATCAAATGCTGCTGTAGCATTAAAATTATTATCAAAACTTTGGAATGTCCCATTACCTTCTAATAATGACTTAGTTTTACTTGGTGCAGATATTCCGGTTTGTATGGATTGGCGACTACAAAGAATGCAGGGTATAGGAGAAAAAAACTCATTTATTGATTCACCAGAATTTTTATGGATAGTATTATTAAATAATGGAGATAAAGTCCCAACTGATATTATATTTCAAGATATTTCACAAAACGACTTTTCAGATATAGTAAATATTCCTAAATTAAAAAATAAAAGAGTATTGATACAATTTCTAAAATCAACTGGAAATGATTTAGAAATACCTGCAAAAAAAATGTATCCTATTATCAAAAATTTGCTAGATAATATTCATAAAACAAGTGGATGTCTTATTTCAAGAATGTCAGGTTCTGGATCAACATGCTTTGGATTATATGAGAAGAAATTTGAAGCTGAACAAGCTAAAAAAAAACTAATGTACAAATTTCCCAAAGCCTGGATAAGAGTTGCTAAGATTTTTTCATGATGTTCTAGAAATTATATTATCAGATATTTCATCTAATAGATTTTTTATAGAGTTTTGCGGAATAGTTTGAATTGCCTCCTTAGCTGTTTTTGACCATTTGATAGCCTCTATTTTTGTGTTTTCTAAAGCATTATATTTATCTAATATTTTTAAAAGAGTATTAAAATCATTATTTGTTTTTTTTGACTTTTGGAAAAGATCTTTTATTTTTTTATTTTCAAATTTATCGCTCTTTTTAAGAGTAAAAATAATAGGGTATGTTAATTTGGAGTTGAAAAAATCATCTCCCACAGCTTTTCCCATTATATTTGAATCTCCCTTATAATCTAAATAATCGTCGATTAATTGAAAACACATTCCAATTGCTTTACCAAACGATTTGAAACTTTCTATATGACTTAAATTGTCTGTAGATATCATAGCTCCTGTTTCACATGCAGCAGAAAAAAGTGCAGCTGTTTTTCCTTCAATAATTGTGAAATAAGTTTTTAAATCAATATCAACATTTTTAATATTTGAAAGTTGTAATACCTCACTCTCAGAAATAATAGCAGCTGTATTTGATAAAACTTCTAAAACTCTTAATGAATTAGTAGAAACCATTAATTGGAATGCCCTAGAAAATAAAAAATCACCAACTAAAACAGAAGACTTGTTATCCCAAAGTATATTAGCTGTTTTTTTTCCTCTACGAGTGGAGCTTTCATCAACTACATCATCATGTAATAATGTAGCGGTATGAATGAATTCGATAGTTGCAGCTAATAGTATATGTTTATCTAATTTATGATTTAAAGCTTCTGCTGATGCTATACATAAAAGAGGTCTTAATTTTTTACCACCAGAATCAAATATGTGGTTAGTTATCTCTGGTATTCTAGGAGCATTATCTGATACCATCATTTTTGAAATTAATTGATCCATTAATTTGAGTTTATCAAAAAGTAACTTTTGAAGTTCAGATATTGGATCATTTGATATCATTGATATTACACTTTTATATTAATTATTTGATAAAGTTTAAATAAGTATGATATTTTTATTTACTATTAAAAATTTTAGTAAGAGATTTAAATACTTTATTCAATGAAGATATATCAAGTTCAAAAATTTAATTATTAATAGATTTTATGGATCAACAATTATCAGGTATAACAGAAGACTCATTTTTAGGTGGGAAATTAAGATTATTTCAACCTAAAAAGGGTTTTAGAGCTGGGTTGGATTCAGTTTTATTAGCAGCATCAGTAAATGCAAAATCTGGAGAAAATGTTTTTGAAATTGGAGCAGGAGTTGGAACTGTTCTATTTTGCTTAATGAATAGAATACCTGGTCTTAATGCAACTGCAATTGAAATTATGCCAGAATATCATTCTCTATTATTAATAAATGCTAAGAGAAATAAATTTAAAGCCAATTTAATTCTAGGAGATTTATTTACTAATGAAAAATTAAAGAAAGAGAGTTTTGATCAAATCTTTTTTAATCCTCCATATTATCCAGTCAGCAGTTATAAAATATCTGATAATAAACTACTTGAAATTGCCCATATAGAATATCCTGGAATATTAAAACAAATGCTCAGTTATGCTTTGAAGCGTTGCAACCCATATGGTTATATAACACTAATTCATAGGCCTGCTCGAATATCAGAAATTTTATCAATTTTAAAGGATGGAGCTGGTGATATAAAAATTTTACCAATTGTTAGTTCTAATTCTAAAATTACTTCTCGAATAATTATTAGAGCAAGAAAATCAGCAAAAGGAGAAACAAAACTTTTAAATCCTCTTGTTTTATACAAAAATACAAAAAATATGAATTTAAAAAAAAAATATACTTCTGAAATTCAGAAAATCTTAAAAAAGGGTAAGGGGTTAAATTTTTAAATATTATTTGCATCAACATTTATTTAGTATAATATAGAAAGACACAAGGTTTTGGGTGATTATTCTTTTAGGAGGTTCCAATGGCTTTGGAAAATTATGTAGCTGAGCTCAAAAAAAAACATGCTAAACTTTCTCTTGATGTTGATAATGAGCAAAAAAAACAATTTCCAGATTTGACATTACTTTCAATATTAAAAAAAGAAAAATTAATTATAAAAGAAAAAATTGTAAAAAAAATTAGACTACTCTAAGCGCTCTAAGGAGTGGTTTAAAGATTTTTTTATTATCAATGTTCTCTTGGAGACTTTCCAAACCTTTATTGCCTAAGTTTTTAGGAATTGTTTTGCCTATTCTCCTTTGTATAATCATTTCTAAACAATCTTTTTTAAATTCAGGGTGACTTTGTATAGAGACAGCAACTGGTTTTTCTATATCATCATAACATAAAATTGAGTTGGTACAAAAATTTGAACCATAAATACTGAATGAATTTTTAGGTTTAACTATAACTTGATCTTGATGGCTAGCATAGCCTGAAAAAAAATCACCAACCCCTGCAGACCATTGAGGATTTAATTTTCTTTGATATTTATGTACGCCAACTCCCCAACCTTTGTGTGATTTTTCTACTTTTCCACCTAAAGCCTCTGCAATAATCTGATGTCCAAAACATACTCCAAACAAGGGTATTTTTTTATTATAGATTTTACGAATAAGTCTTTTTAAATAAATGATCCAATCAATTTTTTCATACACCCCATATGAAGAACCAGTAATCAACCATAAATCTGTATTATCCAAATTTTTTGGAAACTCATTATTTATCAAATCATAATTTTTTATATTAATATTGACATTTAGCTCCTCAAATAAATCAATAAACATTTTTGGGAAGTTCCCAAATTTTTTCTCCAAATTTATTGGTAATTTGCCTGTTTCTAAAATTGATATTTTCAAAGTTCTATCCTAACTTTCTCTATTTGTACTCCTGTTCCTTTATTAATTCTAGGAATAAATTTTCTATTTCTTTTTTTGACCAATCAATAGGTCCAATTAAACGTCCTATATCATGTCCATCTCTAGAAACAATTATTGAAGAAGGTAAACCTAATACACCAAGTTCGAGTGCTAATTTTCCTTTAGGGTCTCTATAATTTTCAAGGTTTGCTAGATTATATTTTTTAAAGAAATCTATTATTTTATTAGGATTGTTCCTACCTGTGGCAATGGTAATAATTTTGAATTGATTTTCATCAAATTTAGATTGGAGTTCATTCAAAGAGGGCATTTCCTTGGTACAAGGGCTACACCAAGTCGCCCAAAAATTTAATAATAATAAATTATAATTCTTATTAAGAATATTAGTTTCATCAGAATCAATATCCAATACTTTTAAATTATTAATAGGAATTGGATCTTCACTGAAGTAGAATTTTTTTATTTCATTTGTTTCAGTATAAGAGGTATTTGCAAAAATTATTATGAAAGCGTATACAAAAACTGAGAATATAATTCGCATATTTAAATAACTCATTATTAATAGAAATACTCTAGAGGTTTTAATGTCTAAGAAATCATTACATACAACCAATTTAATGTGGGGGGGACGATTTTCAAGTCAGCAGGACAATTTTATGGAGATTATTAATTCCTCGATAGATGTTGATAATCGTATGGCTATTCAAGATATTAAAGGTTCTATTGCACATGTAAAAATGCTTCAATATCAAAAAATAATACCCTCCAAGATTTGTAATAATATAATTAAGGGCCTTAAAGTTATCCAAGATGAGGTTAAAAAAGGTAATTTTGTATATGATAGTAAATTTGAAGATATTCATATGAATATAGAAAAAAAATTACACGATATTATTGGAGATGATGCAGGATATATCCACACTGCAAGATCTAGAAACGATCAGGTAGTTACTGATTTTAAAATGTGGGTTAGGGATAGTATTCACGAGTTAATAACAAAAATAACAAAGAATATGAAAACTTTTTTAATTATTGCAGATGATAATTTTAATACAATTATGCCTGGATTTACACATTTACAAACAGCTCAACCCGTTACATTTGGTCATCATATGTTAGCTTATGTAGAAATGTTTGGAAGGGATAAAGAAAGATTTCATGATGCAATAAAAAGATTAAATAAATGTCCCTTGGGTTCTGCCGCATTGGCTGGAACTTCCTATCCAATCGATCGGTTTTTAACGTCTAAAAACCTTGGTTTTGATAAACCTACATCTAATAGTATTGATGCTGTTTCTGATAGAGATTTTGCTCTTGATTTTTTATCGGCATCTGCAATTTGTGCTACGCATTTGAGCCGATTTGCAGAAGAGCTTGTGATTTGGGCAAGTGATGGTTTTGCTTTTATTGAGATTTCAGATAGTTTTTCAACCGGTTCATCAATAATGCCACAAAAAAGAAATCCAGATGCGGCAGAATTAATTAGAGCAAAAGTAGCAAATATTACAGGAGCTCTCTTTTCGCTGTTCACAATTTTGAAAGGGTTACCTTTATCTTATTCTAAAGATTTACAAGAAGATAAGGAGTTAGTTTTCAGGGCCTATGATAACTTATCTCTAATGCTTGACGTTATGAATAGTATGATGACTGAAGTAATAATTAAAAAAGAAACTTTAGAAAAAGCAGCTTCTTCTCGGTTTATAACTTCAACTGATTTGGCTGATTATCTAGTTACAAAATATAATTACAGTTTTAGGAAATCTCATAATATTGTTGGTAAGTTAGTGCTTAAGGCAGAAAAGTTGGGTTGTGATTTAAAAGATCTTGAATTATCTGAATATAAAAAAATAGATCCCAATATGGATGAAAATGTATATAAAATACTTTCAATTAATAATTCGGTTAATATTAGAACTTCTTATGGTGGAACAGCCCCTTCAGAGGTAAAAAAGAGAATTAAAGAATGGAAAAAAAAGTTAAAATAAGTATTCAATTTATTTGTTTAATTTTAGTAGTCTTTTTATTAAGCTGTGGTGTGAAAGGTGATCCAGAGAAACCTAAAATTGAAACTATACTAAATAAAAATCAAAATAATTGACTATTAAATTATCCTTCGACACTTAAATTAATTATTATGTACAATATAAAAATAAAAAAAATCAATGACTTTTTTACTTATAGAAATAATATTTTATATATAGAAGACGTCTCAGTTATTGATATTTCAAGAAATATTAAAACCCCATTTTATGTATATTCAGCATCGTCATTAAAGAGAAGATATACTGATTTGGCAAAGTCTCTAAAAACTATAAATCATTCATTATATTTTTCTGTAAAATCTAACTCAAACCTCGCTGTATTAAGAGTGTTATCTTTATTAGGTTCAGGAATGGATGTTGTATCTGGTGGAGAATATCTAAGAGCTCAAAAGGCAGGTGTTCCAGGTGATAAAATAGTGTTTTCAGGAGTTGGGAAAACTAGCGACGAGATAAAGTTAGCTTTAGATAATGGGATTAGACAGTTTAATGTTGAAAGTATTCCTGAAATTATGATGATAAATAAAATTGCCTCCGCCGCCGGGAAAAAAGCACCAATTTCAATAAGAGTGAATCCTGATGTAGATGCTCAAACACACAAAAAAATTATGACTGGTAAATCAGAGAATAAATTTGGTATTCCAATTAATTCTGCTTTAGAAGTCTATAAGATGGCATCAGAATTAAAGGGTATAAAAATTGTCGGGATAGATCTTCACATTGGTAGTCAGATTACCGACATTTTACCATTTGAAATAGCATTTATAAAGATAGCAGATTTTATAAAAAAATTAAGAGAAAATGGCCATTCAATAGACAGAGTAGATATAGGTGGAGGGCTTGGTATTAGCTATTCTTCGAAAGAAAAAGATCCAATTTCAATAGACAAATTTTCATTAATGTTAAGTAAAATATTTAAAGATATTAATATAGAAATACAACTTGAGCCTGGAAGATTTATATCTGGAAACTCTGGTCTTTTAATCACATCTGTTGTTTTTTTTAAAGAAGGAACCAATAAAAACTTTTTAATAATTGATGCTGGAATGAACGATCTTTTAAGGCCGGCTATTTACGATGCAGAGCATGAGTTTTTACCAGTTAATGACTATAAAAAAAATAACAATCAAATAGTGGCCGATATAGTTGGACCTATATGTGAGAGTTCAGATATATTTTCAAAAAATGCAACTCTTCCCAAAATGGTAAGTGGAGATTTTTTAGCAATTTACTCAGCTGGGGCATATGGAGCAGTTATGTCATCTGAATATAATTCAAGGCCGTTAATTCCAGAATTAATTGTTAGTGAAAATTTAGTATCAGTAGTAAGAAGTAGACCAAAAATTGAGGAAGTTATTAATAGAGATCAAATACCTTATTGGTTAAGATAATTATAATAGATCTTTTAAATTCCCAATTTTTTTCTCTATAAAAAAAATCAAATTATTTACTAAAATATCAAAAGCATTTATAACTATTGTAAGTTGTTCTTCAAATCTTGGATTGTTAATTATAATAAACTCACGTTTTTGATAAAATATAAAACAAGTTATAAAAAGAATACTAACTAATATGAATCCCATATAGCTTTTATTAATTCCCTTTTTATAATTTAGGGCATTTTTTTCTTCTTTTGAATTTAACTTATCTCTTATTAATTCTAATCTATTTAGAGAATTACTTTGATCATAAGAAGAATTGTATTCATTAGTTCGATTTTGCTCTATTTCAGCAATAGCTAAAGATGATAAAAACTCTTTTTCTTGTTCTTTATTTAACAAATTATTCTTATCTTCCGTTTTATTAATATGAATATTTTTTTTATTTAAAGAATTTCTAATTAAATTTTGTCTTCTTGTTAACTCACTAGAAAAAGTATTTTCTGATTTTAATTGTAAAGATTTTCCCTTAGGAAATTGGATCCAAAAATTAGTACAATTGAAACACTTTACTTTTCTCCCATTTTCAGAAATTAGGGTTTCTTCAATTTTATAATTTGATTTACAATCTGGACATGTAATAATCATATTTTTTTATTGTTTTTAAAGTTAACATTAATATATCTTAGTATTTTAATTATTTTGGGTTTTTGAAAATGAAAACAATTATATCCATTATTCGCGGATTAATAAATGATATATTAATATTTTTTTCAATGTTTTTTATAGGTATTATTGGTCTTCCATTCTCCTTAATTTCAAGGCGATGGGCTTATAATTTTATAAAAATTTACATTTTAACATGCTTTTTAATTTTAAGATTAGTTTCAAATATTAAGGTAGAATGTAGAGGTAAAATACCAACAAATAATGTTTTAATTTGCTCAAAACACATGTCATTCTTGGATATTTTAATGCTAGCTCATTTTCTACCTAAATGTAGTTTTGTTATGAAAAAAGAAATTGTTTTTACTCCAATTATAGGAATTTATGCCTTACGAATTGGTTGTGTTCCAGTAAAAAGAGGTGATAAATCAAAAGCATTAAATAAAATGGTTTTTGATTATGATCAATTTTCTGATGATGGCGATAATCAACAAATAATAATATACCCCCAAGGAACTAGGGTGTTACCCAACCAAAAAAAAGATTATAAAATTGGAGCTGGTGTTCTGTATGAAAAATTTAATTTGCCATGTTATTTAGTAGGAACAAACTCAGGTATTTTTTGGCCAAAAGGGAGTTGGATAAGAAAACCGGGAACAGCAATAATTGATTTTTTTGAAGTAATTCAACCAGGTATGCCATTAAATGATTTTATGAAAAAAATTGAAAAAAATATTGAAAAACGTTCTAACTATTTGATGAAAGATCACTTGGAGTGATAAAGTAAATTTATAATTTCAGCTTTCCAACATCTAAAAATTTATTTCTTCTTTCATTTAAAATTTGGTTAGGAGTAAATTTGTTAAAATTTTTTAATGATCTTTCTAGAGCTTTTCCTACTTTTATTATTGTTTCACTGGTGTTTCTATGAGCTCCACCTATGGGTTCTGAAATGATTTCGTCGACTACTCCCAGTTTTGTTAAATCCTCTGCAGTTAGTCTGAGTGCTTCCGCAGCTTCTTTCATTTTTTCTGCATTTTTCCATAGAATTGAAGCACATCCTTCTGGTGATATTACTGAATATATTGAATGTTCTAGCATTATGATTTTATTGGAAGACGCTAAGGCAACAGCCCCTCCAGAACCACCTTCACCAATTATTACAGAAATTAAAGGAACTTTAATTTGCATACATTTTGCTATTGAACTTGCTATTGCTTCGGCTTGCCCTCGTTCTTCTGCACCTTTTCCTGGATAGGCTCCCGGGGTATCAATAAATGTAATTACAGGAAGGTTAAATCTATCTGCTAAATCCATTAATCTAACAGCTTTTCTATACCCTTCTGGTCTAGCCATTCCAAAATTATGTTTGATTCTCGATTTAGTATCATTACCTTTTTCATGTCCAATTATTACTATGGGAGTATCATTTAATCTAGCTAAACCACCAATAATTGATTTATCTTCAGCAAACTTCTTATCACCTGCCAAAGGAATAAATTCAGTCATTAGCTTTTCTATATATATTGATGAATGTGGTCTTTCAGGATGCCGTGCAATTTGACATTTGTGCCAAGGTGATAAATCAGAATATATTTTTTTCAACAATAGGTTTGATTTTTTTTTAATTTCTTTTATGGATTCATTTTTTTCTTTTTCTTCATTTTTCGATGAATTAACAGACCGTAATTCAGAAACTTTACCATCTAGTATAGCTAATTCTTTTTCAAAATCTAAATAATGCTGCATTTAAAATACTAAATCTAATTAAAACCCAAATTAATCGTACTTTTTATATATTTTGAATAATACTTATAGTGAAAGTTATTATTTTTTACTACTAAATAACTTAATGTTATAAAAATAATTTTGTTATTTGAATATTGACTTAATCCTTTCTGCACTTCTTTTTATTAATTCTGTTGAAGTAGCCAAATTAAACCTAAAATGATTATCACCTCCTAATCCAAAGGTAGATCCACGTTTAGTAATAATCTTGGCACAATATGTAAGCTTTCTAAAATTAGTCTTTTCTGTTTCTCCAGTTTTAGAAAAATCAACCCATGCAAGGTAAGTAGAATCAATTTTCATTGAATTTAAAGTTTTTAGATTATTGATTTCATTATCAAAAATAGTTTTATTTTTTTCAAGATAATTAAGCAGATCATTCAACCATTGACTTCCAGATCTCATAGCTTCTTCACCCAACATCATACCAAATCTATTTGGGGTTTCCCCTGTAGCTAAATTTTCTTTTTGAAATTTATCTCTTAGAAAATCATTTGGAATAATAACATTACCCATTAACCCACCTGCTAAGTTGAATGTTTTTGTAGTAGATGTCATTAATATAAAATTTTCAAAAAAGTTCTCTCCTATTTTGGGAAATGTAATGTGATTATTTCCATTATATACAAGATCATTATGTATTTCATCAATTATCAAAATTAGGTTATGTTGTTTACAAAAATAAGCAACTTCCTTTTGTTCATTTTCAGTCCAAATCCTACCACTAGGATTATGAGGTGAACACAAAATAATAATTTTTTCATTACCTTTCATTTTATTTTCTAAATTATCTAAATCGAGGTAGTATCTTCCATCTTTTTTTATCATTTCACTTTCAATCAGGGTTCTTTTATTTGCTTTGATTATTTTACGAAATGAATGATATACTGGTGAAAAAACTATAATTCCATCATTTTGAATTGTAAAAGCTCTTAAAGCTGTTCCGATGGCTGCTACTAGTCCGTGGGCTGTATTTATCCATTTTGGTTTTGCTTTCCAGTCATGTTTTGATTTTAACCACTGTACAACTTCTTTTCTGTAACTATCTGCACCACCATAATAACCTAGGAAACCTCCTTTAAGTTCTTTCTCTAGTGCATGCAACACATCAATTGGCGGTTTGAAAGACATATCAGCAACACCCATTGATAAAAAATCATCAATATTATTAGTATTACTTGCTATGACTTCGTCAAATTTTAAGGATTTGTTTGGGATTTTTGCCAAATAATTATCAAAATCATATTTCATCTGTTTTACCATATTTTTAACTTAATCTTGCTTCAAAGATTTTATTAATCTAAATAATTTGTATGACTGAATTAACTATATTATTACATCCTGATCCTCGACTCAAAACAGTATGTACTCAAGTAACTAATATTGATGATAGTATCAAGAAACTTTGTTTAGATATGATAGATACAATGTATAAATACTCTGGTGTGGGCTTAGCTGCTCCACAAGTTGGCATATTAAAAAGGGTTGTCGTTATGGATTGTTCAGATGATGGAGAAAAAAATCCAACAATTCTTATAAATCCTGAGGTAATAGAAACTTCTAAAGAGGATTCGGTGTTTGAGGAGGGATGTTTATCCATTCCTGATATTCGTGAAGAAATAAAAAGACCATCATCGGTTAGAATAAAATTTACAGACATAAATGGAGTATTAACTGAGGATTGGTTCAAAGATTTGTGGGCTACTTGTATTCAGCATGAAATTGATCATCTCAACGGCAAGTTATTTATTGATTATTTAGGACCTATTAAAAGATCCTTTATCACTAAAAAAATGAAAAAACTAAAAAAAGAAATTAATAAAAAATAATTGGGGGTATTTTTTGCGAATTGTAATTTTTGCTAGTTCAGAGTTTTCTATTCCTTTACTAGAATGTCTCCACCAATCTAAACATGATATATGTGCAGTTTATACTCAACCACCAAGTGTTTCTGGTAGAGGTATGAAGATTAGAAATAATGCAGTAGGTATAAAGTCTAAGGAGTTAAATATAAAACTTTTACATCCTGTAAATATTAATAGTGAGATTGAAATAAATAAAT
>MDSV01056209.1_pt1 | contig 12953 bp, 14 predicted proteins | sample 810851 | NCBI WGS metagenome assembly MDSV01 (sample SAMN05326640, study PRJNA326480) | marine metagenome | isolation source: seawater | place: Atlantic Ocean: North East | collected 2012 | reverse complement strand
TTTTAAGAAAATCTGAAAAATCTAGAAATTATACACAGTGTGATTCTCTTTTGGTTGGTAACAAATGTGGGGCTCATACTATTCCGTATATAGAATCAAAAAATAATTCGGCTGTTGTAGAACATGAAGCATCTACTTCAAAAATAAATGAGGACCAACTTTATTATTGTAGGCAAAGAGGACTAAGTCATGAAGAAGCAGTTTCATTAATTGTTAACGGATTTTGTAAGCAGGTCCTTCAAGAATTACCAATGGAGTTTGCAGTTGAAGCTCAAAAACTCGTCTCTATTTCATTAGAGGGAAGTGTTGGATGATTTTTTTAAATATTAATAATTTAAATGTTTCAATCGAAGGTAAGAAAATTATAGATGATTTTAATCTTAATATAAACCAAGGAGAAGTTCATGCAATTATGGGCCCAAACGGTTCTGGAAAAAGTACTTTAGCTAATGTACTTGCAGGAAATGAAGATTATGAAGTTAATTCAGGAAAAATAATCTTTAAGGATCAAAATCTTTTAGATTTAAATGTTGAAGAGCGAGCTCAATTAGGAATTTTTTTAGCATTTCAATATCCTGTTGAAATACCAGGAGTTAATATTACCCCCTTTCTTCAAGCATCTTTAAACTCTAAATTGAAGAATGAAAATAAAGATGAGTTAGATAGCTTATCATTTGCTAAGCTATTAAGAAATAAGGCTCAAGAATTAGGAATTAATTCAGATATGCTAAAAAGATCAATTAATACCGGTTTTTCGGGTGGTGAAAAAAAACGTTATGAAATACTTCAAATGAGTGTTTTGAATCCAGAATTTACAATTTTTGATGAAACAGATTCAGGTTTAGATGTAGATGCTTTAAGAATTGTTACTGAAGGAATAAACAGATTTAAAAATATACATAATTCTTTTTTAATTATTACACACTATCAAAAACTTTTAGATTATATTCGACCTGATTTTGTACATGTTATGCGTAATGGAAAAATAGTAACGTCTGGTGACATTTCAATAGCTAAAACAATAGAGGAATCAGGCTATCAAAATTTTAAATGACCCTTCAAGAAAATTTTAAGCATCATTCAAAGGAATATATTTTTTCTGATGATGAATTTTTATCTAAAGAAAGAGAAAAAACTTTCAATAAAATTTACCTAAATGAATTTGATAAAAGAAATAATGAAAGTCTTAAAAATATAAGTTTTTCTGATTTAAATACTTTTAAATATTTTTATAGTCCTTCAAAAGATGATTCCTCAGTAAAGCTTATAGAGAAAAATACCTATGAAATTAATTTTATTAATGGAAAATGTAATCATTATGAAGATGATATTATCGAAATTAGGAATATTTTAAGTAACGATTTTGATAAAATGAGAGATGACAATATTAAAGATCTTGATGATATAGTAACTGATTTAAATAAAATTTTTTTAAACTCAGGTATATTTTTAAAAGTTAAAACAAATTGCAAAGTTAAGTTAAAATTTATTCATAAATCTCAAAAAAATTATACAATTTTTCAACATAATTTTTTTAATTTTAAAAAAAACTGTGAAGTTGTCATAGAAGATAATTTTAATTTAATTGGTAACACCGTCAATAATATTCAATATAATATTGAGGTTAATGAAGGTTCAAAAATTAGCCATAATATTTTCCAAAATTTTTTAAGTTCAAATAAACTTTTTTTAACATCAAATACAGTTTGTAAAAAGAATTCTACTTATTCGCAAAATACTTTTAATTTTGCAAATGGGTTTGTTAGAAATTTTCATCATGCTAAATTGAATGGAGAATTTTCTAAAGCTTCGTTAAAGGGCTGTTTTTTTTTAAAAGATAATAATGTATGTTCAAATAAAACTTATATTACTCACAATGCTGAAAATTGTGAAAGTGATCAAACATATAAAGGAATATTAAATAATAGCTCTAAAGCTAATTATTTTAGCAATACTTTTGTATCAGAAAATGCACAAAAAACAGAAGGTTATCAATTAAGTAAAGGAATTTTATTAACTGATAATTGCTCTTTTTTTTCAAAACCAGAACTTAGAATATTTGCAGATGATGTAAAATGTTCTCACGGATCTACTATTGGCCCAGTTGATGAGAGTGCTCTATATTATCTAAGATCAAGAGGCATAAATAAAAATGAAGCAATGAAAATGATTATTTCTTCATTTATTGAAGAAGATCTTCAATATATTGATAAAAAAAATGTTGTAAAAATAATTAATAATTTATCTGAATATTTAAATGATATTTAACAATGATTGAAAATTTAAGAAAAAAATTCCCTGTTTTTAAAAAAAATCCTAATCTAGTTTTTTTGGATACTGCAGCTTCAGCTTTGAAAGTAGATAACATGATTAATTCGGTTTCTGAGTGTTACTCATATCAATATGCAAACATTCATCGAGGTATATACAGCTTAAGCTCTAAATTAACCAAGCGGTATGAAGACTCAAGATTATCAGTTAGTAAATTCATAAATGCACCTTCTCCAAATAATATTATATTTAATAAAAGTGCTACTGAGGGTATCAATTTAGTATCTTCATGTTTATCGGATAGTTATTTTGAGGATGGTGACGAAGTATTGCTAACCAAGCTTGAACATCATTCAAATTTGGTCCCTTGGCATTTGGTATCAAAAAAAATTAAAATTGTTTCAGCTGAACTTAAGCCAAATGGCGAATTAGATTATAATGACTTAATTGAAAAAATTAATTCTAAGACAAAACTCATAGCTATTACCCATATGTCAAATGTTACAGGGTCCATCACAAATTTTGAGAAAATTAAATTAAAAGCTAAGAAATTAAATGTACCTATACTAATAGATGGGTGTCAGTTTGTCCCTCATAAGAAACTTGATATTAAAGAGCTTAATCCTGATTTTTATGTTTTTTCTGCTCATAAACTATATGGACCTTCGGGTCTTGGTGTTCTTTACATGAAAGATTATTGGATTGAAAAATTAGGACCATACCAGGGTGGGGGATCAATGATTAAAAATGTTGAAATAGACTCTAGTACATACCTTGAGGGTAATCACAAATTTGAAGCTGGAACCCCACCGATTGCTGAAGTTATAGGTTTATCATCATCAATAGATTTTATAAATCAAGTTGGGATTGAAAATATATATTCATATGAAAACGAACTTACCAATTATGCATATGAAAAAATGAAAAGAAATAATGATATGAAAATATATGGTGATTTCAACAATCAAACGTCAATTATTTCTTTTAATATAGAAGGTATACATTTTAATGATTTAGCAATGCTTTTAGACAAAAAAAATATTGCAATTAGAACAGGCCATCATTGTGCACAACCCCTCATGAAACATTTAAATATTTCTGGTAATGCTAGAATGTCAGTAGGAGTTTATAATACTAAAGAAGATATAGATTATTTAATAAAATCTATAGATGAAGTAATTAATATTTTAAAAAATGACTGAAAACAAAAACTTAGAAGATTTTCTTCCAAATAAAAAAACAACTTACTTTAAGGATTTTAGTAATAATAATGACTTGAATCCAACGATAAATAAAGAGGATGTTGTTAAATGTATTAGAACTGTGATGGATCCTGAAATTCCTGTAAATTTGTATGATCTTGGCTTAATTTATTCAATAAAAATTTATAAGAATAATGTATCAATAGAGATGACATTGACAAACCCCAATTGCCCTGTTGCTGGTCAGATGCCAGAAAATGTAGGAAAATCAATCGAAGTTATTAATAATTTAAAATCTATTGAAGTTAAATTAGTATGGTATCCGCCATGGACCAAAGAATTAATGTCTGAAGATGCAAAACTTGCTTTAGATATTTTTTAGTTTATTTTAGTGTAATATGACTAATATACTTTCACTTACTGATAAAGCTTCGAAGCAATTAAAAAAAATTTTTGAAAATGCTCCCAAAGATACTGCAGGAATTTTATTAGGAATTGATAAATCTGGATGTAATGGATATTCTTATAAATTAGATTTTGCAAAACAAAATGAAGTCGAAAATTTTGAGTCTATAGATAAAGATGGATTTAAAATTTATATTGAACCTAAAGCAACAATGTTTTTAATTGGAAGTGAAATGGATTATTCATCTGATAAGTTGTCCTCAAGATTTGTTTTTAAAAATCCAAATGAAAAGAGTACATGTGGATGCGGTGAGTCTTTTAATATTTAAGGCTATAAATCTATTATAATTTAGTCAAATCTCAATTATGAGCTTATTTAATAATTTTAATAGATATAACAAGCAAGTTGCAATAATTGATGATTCAAATAACACTTATAATTATCTGGATTTATTAAAAGATACAAAATATTTTGAACAAATTAATACAAGATCTTTAATTTTTATTTTAAGTTCTAATAATTATGAGTCATTAATTAGCTATATAGCCTCCATCAAATTAAAAATTGTAGTTATATTAATAGATATTAAATCAGATACTAATTATTTAAGTAATTTAGTAAATAAATATAAACCTAATTATATATTTAAACCTAAGAAATATGATTTTAACTTCCAAAAATTTATTTATAAATCTTCTTTTAAAACTTATGAATTATTTGAATCTGGTTTTAAAAAAAAATTAAATATTTATTCTAAACTTGCAATGCTTATGTCGACTTCAGGAACGACTGCAAGTCCGAAAATGGTTAGAATTTCATATAAAAATTTAGAATCAAATACTAATTCTATTGTTGAATATTTAAATTTAAATAAAAATCACACTACCATTACATCTCTTCCTATCAGTTATTCTTATGGTTTATCAGTTATAAATTCGCATTTGGAAACTGGGGGGAGGATTATTTTAACAGATTACTCAATACTGCAAAAACAGTTTTGGTCAAAGTTTATAAAATATAAAATTACTAATTTCAATGGTGTGCCATATAATTTTGATCTTATTAAAAAATTAAAAATTAAATATTTTGAAAAAAATTTTTTTAAATTTGCTACTGTAGCTGGAGGAAAAATAGATCAACAAACTCTAGATTTTTTCATATGTTATTTTAAAAAATTTAAAAAAAGATTTATAATTATGTATGGACAAACTGAGGCCTCACCTAGAATTTCATATGTCCCATGGAAAAAATCATCTGATAATAAATGTATTGGTATATCTATTCCTAAAGGTAAATTATATTTAAAAAATATGCAATCAGATATATCTTCAAACAATAGAAAGATTGGTGAATTAATATATAAGGGTCCCAATGTTTCTTTGGGTTATTCAAACTCATATAAAGATCTAGAAAATAAAAATGAAAATAAATATATTCTTAAAACAGGTGATCTAGCATTTAAAGATAAGAATTTATTTTTTTTATACGGAAGAAAGAAAAGAATTATTAAATATTTTGGAAATAGAGTTAGTTTAGATGATATTGAGGATAAAATTAAAAAAAAAAATATCGAAATTGCATGCATTGGAAATGATGAAGGTTTGAAAATCTTTTTAACAAAAAAAAATTATCTTAAAGAAGTATTTTTTGAAATAACTAAAAAAATGAGAATTCAAAAAAATTTTTTTACTATAAAAATTATTAAAACTATACCAAGATTTAAATCTGGTAAGATTAACTATGGAATATTAAAAAAATATGAAAATTGATATATTTAAAAACATTGAATTATTTACTGTAAATAGAATTAAAAAAAAACAACAGTTAATCAGTATTCTTAATAAGTTGATTGTGTATCATTCAAAAAAATCTTCACTTTATAGAAAATTTATTAAATCAACTTTTATTTCTTTTAGTGAAAAAAAAAATTTAGAAGATTTACCTTTTATCCCTGTTAGATTGTTTAAACATCTAAATCTAAAAAGTATTAACGATAAAGATATATTTAAAATTTTAAAATCTTCAGGAACATCTGGATCATCATTTTCTAAAATTTTCTTAGATAGAGAGAATGCAAAAAATCAAACAAACATTTTAACAAAAATTGCAAATAATTTTATTGGAAATAAAAGATTGAATATGCTTGTGATTGATTCAAAAAAAACTATCAATGATAAAAAAAATTATTCAGCTAGAACAGCAGCAATTTTAGGATTTTCAATATTTTCTAAAAAATTATATTTTGCTTTAAATGATGATTTAACTGTTAATTATAAGATTGTTAATTCTTTTTTTAAATCAAATAAAAAATTTTTTATTTTTGGTTTTACTTCAATTATTTGGGAAAAATTTATTTTGGATTTAAAAAAAAATAAAGTTCAAATAAATTTGAATGACGGTATTTTAATTCATGGCGGAGGCTGGAAAAAAATCCAAGATAAAGGAATATCAAATAAAAGTTTTAAATCTAAATTACTTGAATTACTAGGTATTACAAAAGTTATAAATTATTATGGTATGGTTGAGCAAACTGGATCAATATTTTTCGAGTGTAATCAAGGATTTTTCCATACTTCGGAATACTCAGATATTATAATAAGAGATAATAATTTAAATAAAATTGCAAATAAAAAAGAGGGTTTAATTCAACTTCTTTCTATATTACCCACTAGTTATCCAGGCAACTCTATATTGACTGAAGATTTAGGTGAGATTATTGGTGAAGATGATTGTAAGTGTGGCAGAAAAGGAAAATACTTTATTGTAAAAGGTAGAATTCCTCAAGCAGATTTAAGAGGTTGTAGTGACGTTCTATAATAATGAAAAAAAAATTTTAAGTTTTTTGGGGCAATTATCCAATAAAGAAAAATCATTCTTTATTTTTGAGGATTGCTTTATTGAATTTATAAATGAATTCAATTCAAAATTAAAAAAAAATATAAATTTAAAATTATTCCCAGATTTATCTGCTTTGGTATTTTGGTCAAGAAATCAAAATATAAAAAATATTAAGAATAAATATTATAAAGATGATTTAAGAGTAGGTGTAGGTATAATATTTCATATTACTCCTGCAAATATGCCATTGAATTTTGTATATTCTTATTTTGTTGGTCTTTTAACAGGAAATTTAAATATTGTAAGATTGCCTAGTAAAAACTATACTCAAATAAAAGTTGTTTTAAAAATATTAAACGAATTATTAAGTAAAAAAAAATATAATAAAATAAAAAAACTAACCTATTTTATTCAATACGATCATGTTTTAAATGAAAATATTACTAAAAATATTTCCTCTATATGCGATCTTAGAGTTATATGGGGAGGAGATGAATCTATTTTTAATATTAGGCAAATTCCAATTCAATCTAAATCGAGGGAAATTACTTTTAACGATAAATACTCTATAACAGTAATCAATTCAAATAAAATTATAAAGCTAAATCAATCTGAATTATTTAATTTAGTAAATCGTTTTTATTCAGATAGTTTTTTTATTGATCAAAATGCTTGCTCCTCTCCACACTTTATTTTTTGGGTTGGTAGTAGTGCAAAAAAAGCAAGTAAATTATTTTGGGAGAATTTAAATAAGATTGTAATTGAAAAATACTCATTACCGTCAATAGGTTCTATAGATCGGCTTACTAATCTATTTTTAAAAATTTCTGAAAATGAAATATCAAATAAGATCAATTTAACTAACTCTTTTTACAGACTATCGTTGAAAAAAATCCCTAATGATATAACTGATTTAAAAGGTCAATGGGGAATGTTTTTTGAATTTCAAACTAATAATTTAAGTTTAATATCTAAATGCATTAATGATAAAGTGCAGACAGTATTATATTTTGGTTTTGAAAAAAACTATTTATTAAGAAAAATTTTAAACAAAAAATCTAATGGTATTGACAGAATAATGCCAATTGGATCTGCACACAATTTTGACATTTATTGGGATGGGTATGATCTGATCAGAAATTTTTCAAAAGTAATAAACCTCAAATAAATGGGTTATGAAAATAGACTATAATCAAATACTTAAAATTCAGCAGAATCGACCTCCATACTTAATGATAGACTATGCAACAAATGTAATTCCTGGTGAATTAGCTGAAGGTTATAAAAACTTGAAAGATGATGAGTGGTTCTTTGAAGTGCATTGGAAAAATGATCCAAATATGCCTGGAATGCTTCAAATTGAAGCTTTGGTGCAGATGGCGTCATTATCAATTTTGAGTATCAAAGGTAATGAAGGCAAGATAATGTATCTTACTTCAGCTGATAAATTGAAGTTTTATAGGAAAATAATCAAGGGAGATAAATTAGAAATAAAGACCAAAGTATTAAATTGGAAAAGAGGTATGGGGTTATTTGAGGGCTCAGGCTACGTAAATAATCAAATAGCTTGCAAAGCTAAATTTAATTTAATATTGCCTGATCAAATTAAAATGTTTAAAATAAAAAAATAGCATATGCCAATTCACTCTTCATTACTTAAAAAACCTCTTCTAGTTAAGAAACTAAAAAGATTCTATGATTATGTTAATAGTAATAATGGTGAAGTTGGTACAAAAACTAGAGGCATTGATCTAAATTTAAATAATGCATGCAACCTAAGATGTAAGTATTGTTTTACAAATTCACCCAAAGGTGATCATGTAAAAGATAGGCTGCCTGCAGATGTTCTTGCAAGTGTAGCAGATCAGGCAGATGAGTTAGGTTATTTTGAGTTTGATCTTCAGGGTGGTGAATTACTTTTAAGACCGGATATATTATTTGAATCCTTAGAGGCTATAAAACCAGAGAGGTTTTATTTGTATTTGACGACAAATGGTTATCATTTAGATGAAAAAATGGCAAAAAAATTAGCTGAGTCTCATGTAAGTAGAGTTTCAGTAAGTGTTGACTCAATGAATGAAAATACTCATGATGAAATAAGAGGAAGAAAAGATTCATGGAGAAAAGCAATTGATGCTTTAAAACATGTACAAAATGCTGGAATGGACCCCTATCTTAATATTACTATGGGACATTACAATGCCTTTGATCCAGCTTTTGAAGAGTTAATCAAATATTCAAAAGATAACAATTATAAAACGCTTATTAATGTAGCTGTTCCTGCAGGAATGTGGAGTCAGATGGATGATATTATGCTAGATGAAAAAGATAGGGAGCACTTATATAAACTCAGAAAAGATTATAAAAATCTTGTAAGAAATATATGGAATCCTTTTGATAAAACTCATGAGAAATCAATTGGTTGTACAACTGTAAATAGACTATACATTACCCCCCTCGGTGATGTTCTTGCCTGTCCTTATGTTCATATAAAAATTGGAAATGTTCTAGAGCAATCATTAAAAGAAATAGTTAATTTTGGTTTTAGTATTAAGCACTTTAATAATCACAGTCCTATATGTTTAGCTGGAGAAAACAAAGAATTTGTTTCAAATTATATGTCTACTTTTGGTCAATCAATTTTTAGGCCAGCTGATGCTAAAAAAATATTTAAGAAAGATGATTTTATTGACCCTGACTCTGTTAAAGTTCATTATTAATTAAAATTAAATGTTATTAAATAAAATTGCTATAATTACCGGCAGTAATAAAGGCATAGGCAAAGCAACTCTAAAAAATTTTTTAAATAATGATGCTTATGTAATTGCGTGTGTTAGAAAATATAGAAAAAGTGAACTTGGTGAAATTGTTGATGAATACAAAGATAAAATATCAATTATAGAATTTGATTTTAATAATATTAATGAAGTGGTTGAGTCTGCAAATAAAATAACCAAAGAAAATAAATCCATTGATATACTTGTAAATAATGCTGGAGTTATACAAACAAGTTTATTTCAAATGACTAAAATAGATGAAATGAAAAATCTGTTTGATATTAATTTCTTTAATCAGTTAGCTTTTACTCAAATTATAATAAAAAAAATGATAAGAAATAAATATTCTAGTATTATAAATATTTCTTCAAACTCAGCTCTTGACTCTTATGAAGGAAGACTAGCATATTCAGCTTCAAAGTCAGCAATGATTTCTGCATCAAGAACCCTATCAAAAGAGTTAGGAAGATTTAAACTGAAAGTAAATTGTATAGCCCCAGGATTAACTGATACTTTATTGATGAATCAAAGTCATAAACCTGAAGTGATTGAAGAAGTAATTAAAAATACATCTTTGAACAAAATAGCTCAAACTGAAGATATTGCTGATACAATACTTTTTTTGGCAAGTAGTATGTCAAATCATATTACAGGAGAAGTAATAAGAGTTGATGGGGGTTTATAATGAAAAACAACAAAGTTATATTTTCTGATATTATAAAACTAACAAAAGTTATAAGAAAAAGAATACTTTTTACTGCTTTTCATGCAAAAGAAAATAGCTCTCATTTTGGGGGTAGTTTATCAAATGTTGAAATCATTTCTGTACTTTTCTCTCAGTTCTTAAATATTAACCCTTCTTTGAATAAAACTAATGACAGAAATAGATTTATTTTAAGTAAAGGTCATGGTTGTTTAGCATACTATTCAGCTTTGTGTGAATTCGGTTTTGTTAATGAAAAAGATCTGGAAAATTTTGAAAATAATAATAGCCCTCTCTTGGGACACCCAGTTAAAAATAAAAATATTGGAATAGATTTTTCCACTGGAAGTTTGGGTATGGGTTTAGGTTTGGGTATAGGAGTTGCTTTGTCATTAAAAAAATTGAATTTAGACAAAATAGTATATGTTTTGATGGGGGATGGAGAATGTAATGAGGGTTCTGTGTGGGAAGCTGGAATGTCAGCAGCTAAATTTAAATTAAATAATTTAGTAGTGATTATTGATAGAAACAAATTTCAGCAAACTGGTACAAATGAAGAAATAATGACTAATGCAAACCTTAAAGATAAATGGATTAGTTTTAATTGGGATGTAATTGAGATAGATGGCCATAACATTAAGGAATTGTATTCAGCATTTTCAAAAAAGAGCATTGAAAAACCAATTATGATTATAGCCAATACAATTAAGGGTAAGGGTTTTGATTTTTCTGAAAATAATAATGAATGGCATCATCAAGTCCTTACAAAAACTAAATACGAAGAAGCATTAAAGCAGTTACAATAATTATGGAATTTGATACAAAAAAAATTAAAACTTTTTCTATGATTGGGTCTAGAGCTACTTTCGGTTTACTAATGTATGAGCTTGCAAGTCAAATGGAAGATTTAGTAGTAGTTACAGCTGATGTTTCTACATCAGCAGGATTGGATCGCTTTAGAAAAAAGTTTACAGATAAATATATAGATGTTGGTATTGCCGAGCAAAATATGATGAGTATCGCTGCTGGTTTTGCTAGTGAAGGCTTTAATACTGTAACAACAACCTTTGCTCCATTTCAAACAATGAGATGTCTTGAGCAAATAAAAGTAAATCTTGGTTATATGGAAAACAAAGTAACTATGGTTGGTTTAGCCAGTGGTCTAGTTTTAGGACCACTTGGATTTACACACTGCTCAATTGAAGATCTTTCTATAATGAGAAGTATTCCAAATATTAAAGTTTTATCCCCTTGTGATTGTCTAGAAACAGCTAAATGTGTTTTAGCAGCTCTTAAAAGTAAGGATTCAACATATATTAGACTGACTGGATCATCCAATGCTCCTCAAGTTTATAAAACAGATTACAACTTCAATATTGGTGACCCTGTGGAAATTGCTAAAGGAGAAGATGTTACTATTTTTGCAACTGGACCAAGTGTATCAAATGTTATAAAAGCTAGTGAAGTATTAGAAAGTGATGATATTTATTCAAATATAGTAAATGTCCATACGTTGAAGCCATTAAATGTTGAAATGATTGAAAATTATATAAAAAAATCTAAAATTATCTTTACTGTGGAAGAGCATAATATTATCGGAGGTCTAGCATCTACTATAGCTGAAATAAACTCATTTTCTGGTTCACAAGTAAAACATATTCCAATTGCAATACCTAATGTGTATGGGAAAGGTGGAAATTATGATTTTTTAGTTAATAAAAACAAGCTAGACTCAAATTCAATTGCAGAAAGGGTAAAACATGAGCTTAACTAATGAAGAAAAATATAAAAAATCATATGTTGATGCATTAGAAATTGAAGAAAAAGTAGTTAATGAAAACCTTGAATATAATTCAATTCCTGAGTGGGACTCAATAGGGCACATGACTCTAATATCTGCTATCGAAGAAAGTTTTGATATATCGATTGATACTGATGATATAATTGACTTCAGCTCATATAATCAAGGTAAAAAAATTTTATCAAAATATTCTGTAGAGTTTTAATAAGTATTTTGTGATGATCAATTATAAGACAAAAAACTTATCAGATAAATTTTATAACAATGGTCTTGTAATAGAACCTGAAGAAAACAAAAATATTTTAAATTTAAAAACTGAAGATATTATCTCTATATTTGAGCAAAAAGGTATAATTGTATTTAGGGATTTTGAACTTGAAGCTAGCAATATTTTAAAATTTACTGATAAATTTACAAAAGTATATGCTGCTGATGCACCAAGAAGAGACAATCTTTATGATAAAAAAAATATTAACACTGTTGATTTAGGCTTTCATGAAATGCCTTTACATAGTGAGGCAAGTTATTCTCCAAGTTGGCCTGAGATATTATGGTTTTACTGTGTAAAATCCCCAAAAGAAGGTGGTGAAACAACTATATGTGATGGTATTAGTTTATGGAAGTCACTTTCTCAAGATGTTAAAGATTTTTTTTTATCTAATCCTATTACATTTGATTTAGAATTCCCTGTTGTCAAAAAAATAAATAAATTGAATAAAAGACCTTGGTCTTTAAATGCTTTAGGATCAAGTCATGGAATAATTGATTATAGTAAAGGTGTATTTACAGTTAAACAAACTAGATTTGCAGTAACAGAATCTAGAATTGATGGACAATTAGCATTTGTTAATCATTTAATGATAATTTTTGAAAATGAGCCTCAGATAAAAAAAATAGGTTTAACTAACGGAGACCCAATACCAAAAGAAATTCAAAGTCATATTTTAGAAAAATC
>MDSV01010330.1_pt1 | contig 12953 bp, 10 predicted proteins | sample 810851 | NCBI WGS metagenome assembly MDSV01 (sample SAMN05326640, study PRJNA326480) | marine metagenome | isolation source: seawater | place: Atlantic Ocean: North East | collected 2012 | reverse complement strand
TCTTCAAAACCAGTAAAAGATATTGTTTCCATATTCAAATTATTTGAAAAAAAGACAACCTTAACAAAAAGTCAAAAGGAACACCAAAGATTTTTAATTTCTATATTTAAAATATATGAAAGAAATAAAAAATTCAAAAATATATTTAATCAAATAAATCAACTTAGTGTATTTGTTGAAAATCTCATAATCAAGTATAACTCCTTTAAAGGGTTTGTTTTAGAATCTAAAGTTATCTACCAGTTTTCAGTATTAATCGGAATTCCATATGAAAATATTTTAATAAAATCTTTAAATGAAATTTTAAAAAACACAAAATCAAATAAATATCAATCAATTAGAATTTTAGACTGTTTATATGTTTTACTTATAAACAAAAAACCTACAAAATCTTTTATATATGAAAACTTAATTAATACTAGATTAATTGATAAAGCTATCTTCGTTCTTTTGGAAAAAAAAGATTATAATAATTCAAAATTTGAAAATTTACTTTTTGTCCCGTATTTAATTGAAAATTTATCGAGCAAAACATGGAATAATTTATTTAGTAAAATAATTTCCGATAAATCAACAAACTATTTATCTATTTACAAAAGGATCATAAATCAAATACCTGATAATAAAAGAAAAGCTTATGAAAAAAAATTAAAATTTTTCTCTTTGAAGATTTTAATAGAAAAGAAAAACAAAATAACGAAAAACATATTTATTAGTGAATTATTAAAAAATCTTTTTTTGATTGATAAAAAAATTATAAAAAAAGAATCAATGCAAAATGAGACATCATTATCTCAGCTTATTAAACAAATAGAAGTTGATGATGCTAAAAATAAAATTTTAAAAAAATCAGATTCTAAAAATAATCTGAATAAAACGAAAGAACTTAACAGAGTACTTGACTCAATAAATATTTTAGCAAAAAATAAACTTTATGAAACTTCATTTGAAACAAATAATTTTGAGTTTCTATTAAATTTAAAAAATGAGACAAAGATTCCGCATTATAAATTTAATTTTTCAAAAAATTTAGATCAAATTTTATCAAGTAAAAAGAACTTCATAAACTTTATTGAACATAATTTTTATGATCAGGACTTATTTTTCTCTTTTGTAGAGTTATCATTATCAAACGATAACAAAAAAATATTTTCTCAAATCTTCAATAAAATAGATAAAAAACTAATTAAATTTGAGCAGGGTTTTATAATAATTAACGACAAATTTAGTATTGTAAATATTGATAAAAAGGGATATTCCATTATTCTTAGATCATATCTATTAAAAATAATTTTAGCAGACAAATTTAGAACTATCTCTACTCAAGAATTTTCTTTGGGATTTCTATATTACCTATTCGATTCAATGAAATTAAGTTTAAAAAACTTATCTAAAATTAATTATAAATCAAATAATAAAATTGATGACTCAAAAGATATACATTCAAGGGGTCTTAATAAGGATGAATACCTTAAAATTCTTAAAGTATTTGATATTTTTTTAGAAAAAAATAATTTTTCAAGTATCACATCGACTGAAAAAGAAAAAATTTACTTTAAAGATTTATCATACTATTTAATTGCGAATTCTTCATATCCTTTTTGGTCTAAAATCAAAAAATTTACATTGGATGAGGCCTTTCAGTATTTTGATAATTCAATTTTGAAAAGAGACAATATCAATTTCGAATATTTATTTTACAATAAAGTTTTATTTAAAAACATTCAAGATTATGTTATAAATAAAGACTATGATTATAATCAAAAACTAATAAAGTCAATAAAAGGTTCAATTAATAAAAGTAAAATCTATGGTGCTAAAGAAATTTTTGAAGAAGTAAGATTAATTAAAGATCAAAATCTGTTTTTCCAAAAATTGAATTTCAGTATTTATAAACAACAATCAAAATTTGAAACACATATTCATTTAGACTCTTATTACGTTTTAACTTATTTTATGGAATTCGGTTCATTTGAACCGTTTCAAAATAATTTGACGATTGATAATTTCTATCAACGATTCAAAAGTTCAATTAAAAAAAGTAAGTTAAAAATTAAGAAGTTGATATATAATTCTGGCAACAATAGAAAAAAAATTTCTAGGCTTATATCAATTTTTCCAGCAGGTCAAAAAGAAGAGTTTTTAGATTTAATACATCCATTTTTAAACAAAAAAATAAATTTGATAGCAAAGGTTTCAAGATATATTTATGATGTTGACTTTATAAAGGAAGCAGGTTTTGATGATATAACAAAACTCTATGAATTTATTACATTTCATTGGTCCAGATCTAATTATATAATTTATGATGAAGACAAACTAATTGTGGAGATTTTAAACAAGTTTTTTATAAAATTCAAACTACCTAGTCAAGTATTTTTTGATGATATAAATAATACTGATTATAAACTATCTGATGAAGAAAGATTAATTTTTGATAAAATATTTCTTAAACATAATTTAATCTTCAAAGAAGCTGCAAAGCCCAAAATTGAGACAACAAATTCATTTGCAAACACTGATGAATATTCAATAGCAATTAAAAATGCAGGATTGATATTACTATGGCCTTATCTTTTTACTTTATATGAGAAACTTGATTTTATTGAAAATAAGAATTTTAAAGATGATGAATTTAGACAAAGAGCAATACTATTATCTCAATATCTCATTGAAAAAAAACTAGAGTTTCATGAGAATGATTTGGTTTTGAATAAAATAATTTTAGGAGTTGATTTAGATTATAGTATTGATTGTTCATTGAAAATTCATGATCATGAAATTGAACTATGTGAATCATTGATTAAAAGCGTTCTTAATCATTGGAAAAAAATGGAAAACACGTCGGTTGAAACTTTTAGAAGTACTTTTCTAATGAGAGATGCAGTATTAAATAAAGATGAAAACTCAAACTATATTTTACATGTTGATAAAAAACCATATGATTTATTACTATCTTCTATACCTTGGAATATAAAAAGTGTTCAAACTATATTTATGAAAAACAAAATTATTATTGATTGGGCTAAAAATGATTGAAAATAAAGTATCCAAATATAACTCAATAACAATTGAAAATGAGATTAAATGGCTTAGCAAATTAATTGATAATAGATTAACAAGCTTCTTCACTAAAAAGAAAAATATCAATAATTTGTCTCCACCTATCTTATCTGATGATCAAAGCTCATATTCTAATTTTATAAAAGATAATGCCCTCTCAGATATAGAGAGACTAATATTGATTTCCACTATTGCTTCATATTTTCAAACTAAAATTTTTGACCCATTTTTAATAAAAAATAAAGTTTTGAATCAACTTTTTACTGAGTTTGGAGGTAAAGTGGTTGGAAACAGAAATACTTTTATTCCAACATTAGAAACGATTTCATTTATAAATAGTGAAAATAGTATTAGAAATAGAATTGAAATTCAAAACTTCTTTACAGATGATCACTTATTTAAAAAGCAAAATATTTTATTTGTAAATACAGATGATTCAGTTAGTTCATTTTTATTTTCTACTATTTCACTGAGTGAAGAATTTATTCAATTTATTTGTACAGGAAATCAGTATAAACCCAACTATAGCTCAAATTTTCCAGCAAATATTTTAGAAACAAACTTAGAATGGGAAGATTTAGTATTAGAAAAAAATATTATAGAAGAAATCAAAATTATAAATACATGGTTAGAGCATAAAAGTGAGATAGATAAAAATGTAAACCTTTCAAAAAATATAAGTAAAGGATATAAAGCTCTCTTTTTTGGTCCGCCAGGAACTGGTAAAACTTTGACTGCATCGATCCTAGGAAAAATAAATTCTCTTGATGTTTATAGGATTGATCTATCACAAATTGTTTCAAAGTACATAGGTGAAACTGAAAAAAACTTATCTAAAATTTTTGATATAGCTGAAAATAAAAATTGGATATTATTTTTTGATGAAGCAGAATCATTATTTTCCAAAAGAACTTCAGTTGGCGATTCAAAAGATAAATTTGCAAATCAACAAACAGCATATTTATTGCAAAGAGTCGAAACCTATAATGGATTAGTTATTTTAGCTACTAATTTAAAGCCTAACATTGATACTGCATTTTCTAGACGATTACAGTCAGTTATTTTTTATAATGTACCTAATAAGTCTCAAAGACAAAAGTTGTGGACAAACTCACTTGATAAAATTTCACAATTATCTAAAAAAGATATTAATCAAATTTCGTCTAAGTATGAGTTAAGTGGTGGCTCCATTAAAAATATTATCCAACACGCATGGTTATTATCAAAAAAATATGATAGAAGTATCAATGTTGAAGATATAAAGTTTGGAATACGCAGAGAACTCAATAAAGAAGGTAAAGTATTTATAGATAAAAATTAATTAAGAATTTTTAGATACTAAATAACTTTAGAGTTAAGCAAGTACATTTTGAGGAGCCCAATATGAACATGACATTTTTGGAGCTGCTTTTTTAGGATTTTCGCAGCTAGGTCCTTCATATCTAATACACGTTATACAACTTGGATCATTTTTTATTGCTGTTTTCATGTTAAAGCTATTACATGTATATGCTGGGTTCACTGTTACCATATGTATTTTGCAAACACTATTTTGTTGTAAATTTTCACAATTTGAACAACTATTTCCTATTCTAATTGACATATTTTAATTTTTTATTATCACAAATTTAATTTTGAAATAAGTTAGAACAAATATAAATAGGTGTAAATCACTATTTTATATTTAGATTAGTTAAAAACAACATAAAATTTTAACTTTATTTTAATTTTTTTAATATAACTTCTAATACTATTTTAGATGTTTAAAATTTTTAATTATGATAACAAAGAATCAAGTAGAAAATGTTCAAGAAAAATGGGGAAATGGAGTTGTAAAAATTGGATCACTTAAACAAAATAGAGCTGAGTGTGAAAAATATTGCAATGACTTTCTTGATGAAAGATATGATTTTCAGAACTCAAATGTTTTATTTAAGCCTACAAAATGTGCCATAGAGCAGTTTAGGCCAACTAAACTTGAAGCGCTATCTTATTTTATTGCAGGTGAAAATAGAAAATGCTCAGAAGATAAAGGATTTGCAATTCAACCTTGGACTAAAGTGAGGTTTGAAAATGCAGGAATTATTTTGGAAGAGGAGAGAGCAATAGCTATGGGAAATTATTTTTTCACTGATTTAGATGGAAATGAAGCCAAAGTTGAATATACATTTGGTTATAGATTAATCGAAGGTGAATTAAAAATAGATCTTCACCATTCCTCATTTCCTTTTGCTGGTTAATCATCTTTTAAATAATATATCACACTAATGAATAAATTTAGATTAAACTTTTCTCACCTAAAAGGTGATTTTTTTGGGGGATTAACTGCAGGTATTGTTGCATTACCTCTCGCATTGGCTTTTGGAGTCAGTTCTGGTCTTGGACCAAGTGCTGGACTATATGGTGCTATTTTTGTTAGCTTTTTTGCTGCTCTTTTTGGTGGTACTGAAACCCAAATATCCGGTCCTACAGCACCTATGACTGCCGTAAGTATGGTCGTTATAGGTGGTTTGATTGCAGTAAATAATGGTGATGTTTCAAAGGCATTACCCTCGATATTGACTATTTTTATATTATCGGGCCTCATGCAAATTTCCCTTGGTGTAATTGGATTTGGAAAGTATATCAAATATATTCCTTATCCTGTAGTTTCTGGATTTATGACTGCAATCGGGGTAATTATCATAGTAACTCAAATTGCCCCTGCAGTTGGTTATTATCCTACCGAAGATGATAATTTTATTCAAGAATTTAAACCATTAGCAGAGGAAAAAATTCTAGATCAAATAATTGATGATGAAATGAGAGGGAAAGTTTTATTAATTGACGAAATTACTCAAACTGTCCAAAAAACACAAAATATTTCAGAAGTAACAATTTTAAAAGAATCAAGAGCTATCGCAGGTGCTGAATCCTCTGGTGTAGTAGGTTCTTTAAAATACATTTCAAACACACTCTCTAATATCAACATTCTAGAGTTATTGTTAGCATTAGGTACAATTATTATAATTTACGGATTTAAAAGAATTACAACTGCAATCCCGAGCACTTTAGTTGCTTTACTTGTTATGTCAGGTATTGCAGTTGGGTTCAAATTAGACTACAGAGCAATTGAGACTATTCCGAGCGGATTGCCATTACCAAATTTATCTATCTTCACAGAGTTTAGTTTTGGCTCAATAATCCCATATGTTTTCACAGCACTTACTCTTGCGTTGCTTGGAGCTATTGATTCACTTTTAACATCAGTTGTTGCCGATAATATGACTAAGACAAAACATGCACCCAACCGAGAACTGGTTGGTCAGGGAATTGGAAACACAATCGGAGCTATTTTTGGTGGTATTCCAGGTGCAGGTGCTACAATAAGAACTGTTGTCAATATTAATGCTGGAGGTAAAACAAGAATTTCAGGTATGATTGCTGGGCTTGTACTATTGATTATTTTATTGGCCTTGGGACCAATCGCATCTCTTATTCCAGCAGCTGTTTTGGCCGGCATATTAATTACTGTTGGTATTGGAGTAATGGATTACAAAGGGTTAAAAGCAGTACCATATATGCCAAGGGCTGAAGTAACAATTATGATAATTGTTTTGGTTTTATCTTCAGTTTGGAATTTGGTTTATGCAGTTGGAATTGGATTAGTGATTGCATCTCTAATGTTTATGAAGAAAATTGGAGATCTTACAGCTTCAAGTTCATCTGTTGTCCCTCTTAAAGAGCAAGGCTGGTCTGATGAAATAAATATCCCTAAAAATGTGAAAGACAAAATTTTTATAAAACACATTGATGGGCCATTATTTTTTGGGTCAACATCAGATTTTCAACAATTAGCAAAGCAAATACCTAAAGAAGCATCCATAATAATTTTAAGATTAGATAAAATGTCCTATATGGATCAATCAGGACTTTATGCGATGGAGGATGTTTTGGTCGACTTGATTGGAAATAATAAAAAAGTATTATTAATAAATCCAATCGAACAACCAAAATATATGCTTGAGAGGATTGATATTATTCCTAATCTTATTCCTGAGAACCAGATATTTAATAGTTTCAAAAGCTCCATGGTTTGGATTAAAGAAAACATAAAGTAGCAGTAATTTTGAGTTAATCAACATGGAAATACTTAAAGTCATCAAAAGTAGGCGTTCTGTTATGCCTCACCAATTCAATGATTATCCAATTGAAGAAGAAGAGTTAAATAAAGTTTTAGAATCTGCAAATTGGGCCCCAACCCATAAAAAAACTGAACCTTGGAGATTTAAGGTTTTTAAAAACAAATCAAAGGATGAACTAGGAAAATTTTTAGCAAATAAATACAAAGAAACAGCCAAGAGTTTTTCTAATTTTAGGTATGATAAGATTACTACCAAGTTTAATCAATCCTCTGTTGTTATTGCAATTTGTATTCAAAGAGACTTAAAGGAATCAGTTCCTGAGTGGGAGGAAATTGCTTCAGTTGCTATGGCAGTTCAAAATATGTGGCTTATGGCTAGTCATTTGGAAATCGGAGCATATTGGAGCTCTCCATCTTTAATAAGTTACTTTGGAGACTTCATCGACTTACCTAAGGGACAAAAATGTCTCGGATTTTTTTACATGGGTAACTATTCAGGAGATAAAATTATTAGAATCCCAAATCCTTATGAGGATAAAGTTGAGAGGTTTTACTAATTCTAGATAATAATTTTTTGTAGCTCATTAATAAGTTGATCTACATTTTCTTTACTAAAGCACAATGGAGGTTTTGTTTTTATCACATTATTTAGTTCTCCATCAGTTCCAACAAGAATAAAATTTTCTCTCAATTTGTTTTTAATCTTTTGAGCTAGAATAGGATTAGCCACACCATTTTTTTTAATAATCTCAACTCCTAAAAAAAGACCTTTACCTCTAATTTCCCCAATAAAATTTGTTTTATCTTTCAATTTAAATAGAGCTTTTTTATAATAATCCCCAACATTTTTTGAATTTGATTGTAGTTTTTCCTCATCAATAATATCTAAAACACTATTAGCTATTTCACATGAAACAGGATTTCCTCCAAAAGAACTAAAAAACTCTACACCTTTACTAAATGATTTAGTAATTATTTCTGAGGTAACAACTGCTCCCATTGGATGTCCATTAGCCATCGATTTACCCAATACAATAATGTCTGGAACAACTCCTTGATCTTCAAATGCCCAAAAATTATCTCCTGTTCTTCCAAAACCTGTTTGGACTTCATCAGCAATACAAACACCTCCCTGATTTCTTATTTTGGTGTATATATTTTTTAAAAAATTATCAGGTAGAGAAACTTGTCCTGCACATCCAAGAATTGTTTCACTAATAAAAAGAGAAATTTCATTTTTATAAAGTTCAAGATGATTATCAAATCCAGTTATTAAATCTCTAGTGGAATTTATTGAAATATTTGAATCGGGAAGAGGAATTTTTAAAATATGATTTTTTTGACCAATTCCTTTAGGGTTATTAAACTTATAATCGCTTATTTCAATACCAATTTGAGTATTTCCATGATAACCTTGCTCAACAACTACTATTTTATCTTTTTTAGTATAGTGCTTTGCTATTCTAATTGCTAAATCTGTTGCTTCACTTCCTGAATTAACAAAAAAAACTTTGTTTAAACTTTTGGGAAATCTTGCAAGTAGTTTTTCAGAATAATTGTAAATAGCGTCATATAAATATCTAGTATTAGTATTAAGTCTTGAAATTTGATTTTGTGCACTTAAAACTGTTTTTGGATGACAATGACCAACATGTGGAATATTATTGTAGGCATCTAGGTAAGTATTTCCTTTTTCATCATACATGTATTGAAAAGCAGATTTTTTTAGATATATAGGATTTTCATAACTCAGAGATAGATTAGAGCAAAAGTTTTTCTTTCTCTTCATGATTAGGGAAGAAATTGAAGAAAAGCTTAATTGACTGAAATTACATGCTTTTCTAAAAATATTTTCTGCGCGAAAGGGATTAATTTTAATCCACTCTCTTAGCATTTTTAATATTTTTGTTTCACTATGAGTTATGTATTTGTTATTTGGACTAATCTTTTTGGCTTTTGCAGAATTACATGCACTTACACACAACCTCAGTGATATTTTATAGTATAAAACTTTTATTTCAATTTCATTTAGAGGTAAAGTTGAGTGGTAAGAGGAGATTAATTTTTCAGCCCAAAACAAGTAGTCAGACTCTCTATATGAATTATAAACAATAGCAATTGCAAGTTCATTAATAAGATGTGAATACGAGATATCACCATAATCTATTATTCCATTAATATGATTATCCTTTACGATTAAGTTCCATTCATTTGCGTCGTTATGAATTATTGATTTTCTAAGCTTATTACTTAATGGAAGTACTTCAAGTTCATATTGTTGAAAGAAGTAAAGAACTAGATTCCTATCATAGGAATTCTCTATGTCATTAATATTTTCTTTTGATAAATAATATGAATTAAGATCCCATTCAGATTTTTTACTTTTAATAATGTAGTTATTCCATAATTGAAATTTCAAGTCAATATTAGCTAAGAATTTCCCTAATGATTTAGTTAAGTTAACTGATGTAGAAACTTGACCTACAAAACTGCCTTTTAAATAGGACAATAGACGTACTAAGATTTCTTTTTTTTTATGAACTATTTTTTTTACATAACTCCCATCTATTAGCTTAATAGGTTTTGGAGAGTTGATATTATTTGAATTAATATATATTAATGCATCTGTCTCAGCCTCTAGAAATGGTAATATTTTGAGGTCAGAATAAGTTTTTAACACATATTTTTTTGAAGTGCATTCTATTAAATAGTTAAAATTATCGTATCCATTTAATTTTTTAATCCGAATAGGATTTATTCTAAAATGTGTTTTAAGCAAACTATTCATATATAAATATACTAAATAGAAAAAACCCATCAATTGACGGGTTTTTGTTTTAAATCAATAAAATTATTTTATTCTTCTGTTACTTCAGTTTCAGTTTCAGGATCAGCTTGGGTGGCTAAAACCATTCCTGTTGCGTCAAAATAATCCCCAGATTGTACTATTTTTCCATCTTTAACTGAAAAATAATGATAAGAATCTAAAGAAAAAGCTTTTCCTGAAGCTATACTATTTCCTTTCCAAGTCCCATATACTCTTACACTACCATCTGACTTTAATGTTGTTTCGTCTACACCTGGGAGCCAAGCTCTAGCAGTAAATGTTACATTTTCAAAACCATTCATGTAATATTTTGCTTGAGCAATAATTTCATTATACCCAACTTCACCAACTCCATATTGAGGAGATTGAAAAATAATATTTTTATCTACCAATGATTCAAATAGTTCATAGTTAGAAGGTGATTCGTAGGTTCGAAGCCATTTTTCAGCAATTTCTTTATTTGCTTTATAAAGACTTAAATCTGGCTGATTTTGACATGAAAATGCAAAAAATACAACCACAATCATTAGTAATTTTTTCATTGTTTTGGGGGTTAAATTATTATACGTTTTAACTAATGTATTGAATAAATGATATTTATCACTATATAATAGCAAATAAAATGTTAGATTTAAAATTATAAAATTAATAGATGAAAAAATTCTTATCCCCAAATGTAACATTAGTTATACTTGTTTATGGATTTATGTTATTATGTCAATTAATCAAAGAATTTGGTGGGTTTTAATATATGAAACGCATTAAAATTTTGACAATTTACCTAATGGCATTTTTTTATGTAAATGTAGGAGTTGATCATTTTATTAATCCAGATTATTTTTTATCAATTGTTCCACCATATATATCATGGAAACTGGAGGCCGTATACATAAGTGGTTTTTTTGAAATCATATTTGGAGTAGGACTTTTAACACCATTAAGGAAATACTCAAGTTGGGGTTTAATAATTCTACTATTGGCTGTATTTCCAGCTAATATTTACTTAATTGAAAGTATTCAAGCTCAACAAGCTTTGGGCATTTCAAGACAAATAGCAATTATTAGAGCACCATTTCAAATATTATTTATTGGATTAGCCTATTGGCACTCTAAATCATAGTACTTGCATATGTTTGATATTTTATTTTTTGTGGAGATGTGATCTCAAAAATTTTTACATCAGATTCTACATTAATGCTTACCTCATTTATATTTGAAATTTTAAAAAATGTTCCTTTTGGATAAGATTCATTATTAAGCTTTATACTTCCCTCAATAATGAAGATAGAATGAACATAATTATCTAAAATTTTGATTGTATAACAATCAATTTCTTTCCTAAAGAAATATTCTTTTATTGTAATTCCTTCAGCCTCCATTTTCATTTTAGAATTAGTGTTTTTAATTAATTTAACAATCAGATTTTTAGAGTTGATTTTTTTAAAATCATCATTTTTATAGTCATCATAAGTTGCTCTGTTTTTCAAAGTATTTGATAAATTTGGATCAAACCAGATTTGAAAAATTTCTGTGTCTTCCATTAATTCTTCTGCATGAGAAATTCCACTTCCAGATCTTATTATTTGAACATCACCTTTCTTTAAAGCAATCCATTTTTTTTGTTCTGTATCATAATGATTGATTTTTCCTTTTAAGACAAAACTGCATATTTCAAACCCTTGATGCGGATGAAGTCCGATGGTACTTTTAGTTGATTTAGTCCATGCATGTGCCCAATAAAATATATTTGAATATGGTTTTAATTCCCCACCATCATTAGGGAAACCAATAGGCTTCTTTTCAAGAATCTCTCCGTTATTGAAATTACCATTTGCTTGATCGTTTTTTGTGTATATTTTTATTGACATTTTAGAGATTTTTTTTAAATAAATAAACACAAGCATTAAATTCTTTTTTTAAATCATGATTTATAATACCTGTATCCAAATTAAAATTTCGATTAAAATTTGGCAATGAAAACACCGGAATGTCAAAAGGACTTCCCTTTGAGATTCGTTCATGTGCAATTTTTAGCACAGAACTAGCTCCTCTATCGCCATCTGAAGTAGACAATAACATCATAGGCTTATTACACCAAACAATTTTTTCAACTCTTGAAATCCAATCAAAAATATTTTTAAAGGCAGCTGTGTAGGAACCATTATGTTCTGCAAAAGAAATTATAATTCCATCAGAAGAATTCAATTCCTTTTTGAACTGAAATGCGGCCTTTGGAATACCATTATCATTTTCATAATCTTCACTATAAATAGGCATTTCAAAATCATTAAGATCTAATAAATTAATATTAGAATTTTCAATTTGATTGGCAGCAAAACTAGCTAAGGTTTTATTTATTGATTTTTTAGATGAACTAGCTCCAAAAGCTAAAATTTTCTTCATTTTACATAATTTAATTAGAACAAAAATACATATCAATATTCTTTTATCCATGAGTTACTATAAACTAACTTATACTCCTATAGTAACTATTAAGTAACAATTAGAATCTAAGTACGCGCAAGTATTAATTATTTATGACTGAAAAGAGATTATTAATAAAATGGTTAAAATTATATGGATCAAGCTATAGATGCTTAGCTTCATTTTTTTTATCAATAAATTAACTACGACAACTAAAGCCAAAAAAAACTGTAATAAAAGTGCGGGAAGAATTAGAAGTTCCCTAAAAACACCAATTATAGTTGGCTCGAAATTAAAAAAATAAAAACTATAGAAAAATATGATGATTCCATTAGAAAGAAATATTAATTTTTTTAAATCATCTGATCTAATTTTCATTTTTGATTGATTTCTATCCAATTACCCTCAGGATCTTCGAGATATATTTGAAGAACACCATCAAATCTTTCTTGAACCTGATTAAGATTTCCATACCAATCATAGTAGTCAATTCTTTTTTCTTTTAAGTAAGAAGTA
>MDSV01175095.1_pt1 | contig 12954 bp, 14 predicted proteins | sample 810851 | NCBI WGS metagenome assembly MDSV01 (sample SAMN05326640, study PRJNA326480) | marine metagenome | isolation source: seawater | place: Atlantic Ocean: North East | collected 2012 | reverse complement strand
GAAAGTCCTTTTTTGTAGACTTGTGGATTCCCCCATCTGTAGAGGAAATCCCCACCTTTTCCGTACGTTCCTCCAGAGTGCCCAGCAGCTTCTCCAGTGGTCGTGCTGTGATCGATGATGTAAATTTCATCCATTCCTTTGCACGACAGAAGAATTTGGTCCAATTGTTCGTTGTAGTCAATTCCATTGCAGTGCATCCAGTCTGCTCTCCCAGCTTGGTTTCCTGTTTGAGTTACATAGTTGATGTTTAGCAATTCGGGATGGTCCTCAACGATTCCAAAATTATTCTTGGTGGAATCATAATCCTGAATCAAGTGGTCCCAAGCATGCCATTCCCACACGATGTTTGCTTGGTCAGTTCCAACGGGTTGGATTTCAATAATGTGATCTGGCCAAACATTGTTCAGTCCACCGGGGCCGTCACTTGCAATTGCAGGATTGCGACCTGCTTCAATCGCTTCTTGTTCACTTTTTTCCTCCCAAGCAATAGCGAGAATATTCCCGTTTGGCATCGGTTCTATATCGTGATGTAGAATTGCATCGTAGGAGGAATATTCCCACGACCATTCGAGTGTTCCATCCCATCCAATACGTTCCAACTTGCCTCCGATTCCTCCACCTGTAAAATTACCAACAGATGAATTACCGATGTTACCGGTTCGAAGAAGACTTCCGTCTTCCAGCAAGTACGCTGCTGCACCCGGTGTGTGACCTCCTGGTGACTGCCAGGTGTTTATTTCCCGTCCTTCTTGGTCAATTAAGTAGGCCATTGAAGTGCGAAACGGCGAAACTAGCGTATAACCGGCTTGAGATTCATTGGTGCAAAAGACCAAACCGACGGTCCAGTTTTCACGGTGTGCGTTGCAACCCGGAGCTTGATTGATTTCTTCCGATGAATTGTTTTCCGCTTCACCTGGAAGTGAAACGAGGCTGCAAGTTAGTAGGAGTACAAGAAAAAGCACGCCCCTACTTCTTCTTTCCATGAGGCCCCACCTTAGCTATGTTCCAGCGAGTCGGAGAGTGATGTTGACCGGTTTTTAGCATCGTTGATTAGGCTCATGAATTCATTTTCAATCGTTTGGCCAGGATACACTTCGATTTTTATTTGTCCTTTCACGGTGTTGGGCTTGGATGCGTCCGATAGGATGAGTTTACCTCCAATAAGCGAGTTGAGGTCCAGTCGGAAGTGGAAGGTATTGTGTTCATCCATTCGCTTCTCGTATTCAGTTGAGAGGTGTTGGAGGTTGTCTGCTCCCAACTTTGCAAATGATTCAAGAGCAGCGCTTTTCTTTTTGCAGTGAGCACTGATGAGAAACATTTCCGATCCATGGTGAGATTGTGTTCGTTCAACATCAACCCATTGCTCATCACCAATCAGCCAAGCAAATGAATCCGCAACGGCGTCAACATCATCAAGAGCGCTCGCCGCTCCTCGCCAGGTGATATGATGCAGGCCCACATGTAGCGGGTTCCTTTCAAGGTCAAGAGGTTACCGAATTGGCGTTAGGTTCATCCGTTTCCCTCCCGATGGTGCGGCTGAGGGGATGAGGCGCTTTCAAATAGGGGAGGTTAGTGGGCGGACTGCAAGTGGGGTAGCCCCCGCAAGACACGAACCGAGTTGAACAATATGGCAAAGAAAATCAGTGCAAAAGCACGTGCAGCAGCACGTAAGCAACGTGACAAGTGGAAGACAAAGCGATGGTACACCATCCGAGCACCTCGCCATCCATGGGATTTCAAGCGTATTGGGGAAACAATCGGTGAATCCGATGAACATATCATCGGTCGTGTCTACGAAATGACTCAACAAGAATTTGGAGGAGATTTCTCCAAGATGCACGTAATCCTACGATTCCGAGTAACGGAATGTGTCGGCCAAGACGCTCTTACGACCTTTATCGGTCACCACCACCAAACCGACCACATTCGCCGTCAAATCCGCCGATACCGTGGTAAGGTTGACGATGTCGTTGATGTCGTCACTACCGATGGTTATCTGGTTCGTATGAAGCCTCTTATCATTACACAACAACGTGTTCAGACGTCTGTAAAGCAAGACATGCGCACCAAAACGCGAGAAGTCATCATCGCCTTTGCTGCTAAGAACACCTACGCAGCAGTACAAACAGCAATTCTTGAGGGTGCTCTTGAAGAGGAAATTCGTAAGGGCGTCAAGCCAATCTACCCCGTACGCTCTGTCGCCATTCGTAAGAGTCAACTTCTGCAAGATGGTGTTGTTGTATCTTCAGGTCCAACATTGGACGAGATTCACGCAAAGGAAGCAAGAGACGATGCCGAATTCAAAGCCAAGAAAGCAGCAGCTTTGGCAGCAGCTATGGCCGAAGAACACGACGGTGAAGATGATGAAATTGAAGTCACGGTTGAAGAAGACGGAAACGAGAAGGAAGTCGAAGCAACTCCAGAAGTTGAAGCAACTCCAGAAGCAGAAGTTGTTGACATTAAGGAAGATGATGACTCCGAGGCCCCAGACTACAGCAAAATGACCGTTGCTGAATTGAAGGAACTGCTCAAAGCAGCCGGAAAACCAGTCTCTGGAAAGAAGGCAGACTTGATCACTCGTCTTTCCGAATAAAGCCGTACTCAAAAGAGGTTACCAACGGGTTTTTTGCTTGATGTGCCTTAGGCAGCCCATGAACGACACGCTGATTTCGGTCTTCGTGATGTTCGTTTTCATTTTGCCAGGGTGTACAACCGGATCGTTTTCCTCCTCATCCTCAACAGAGGATTCATCGAATCCCGAACAAGTTTGTAACGGCTTATCTGAACTTTGTTCAAGGACATACGATGATGTGACCTTCCCGGAGACACACAATGCTTTTGCTACTCACGAAGACGGTATTATCTATCCTGCTAGCAATCATCAGACCGGGCTTTATGCCCAATGGAATGCTGGAATTAGAGCGTTCATGATCGATACTCATTACGAGAACCTTAACGATGAGAGTCAAGGGACCGTTCGTTTGTGCCATGGAGACGACGACAGAGGTACCAGTCCATGCGTATACGGGAGTGTTAATGCTTTAGCTTGGCTAACAAATCTAGCTGAACTTATGGCACAGCATGAAAACGATATCGTTACTTTACTTGTGGAAAATTATGTCCAGCCAGAGCATTTGGAAGATGTGTTTACTGAATCTGGACTCATGGGCCATGTATTTGTTCACGAAATCAACACTGCATGGCCAACCCTTGATGAGATGATCCAATCCGAGACCCGACTCGTCGTTTTTTGGGAACAGAGTGCGGATACAGGCCACCCTTGGGTGCATGATTTTTTGACCCACAGTTGGACCACAAATTACGCTGAAGAAAATACTGAAGACATGAACTGTGATGTATTAAGAGGTGATTCGGAACAATCGGTCTATCACATGAACAACTGGCTGAGTGGTCCACTCGGATTGTCGGACCCGAGCCGAGGAGATGAAGCGAACAATCCAGATTTTTTGATCAGCCGAGCGAAGGACTGTTGGGAGCAACATGGAAAACGTCCTACATTTGTTGCTGTTGATTGGTGGGAAGATGGTGATGTAATTGCAGCAGTTCAAGCCATCAATCAAATGAATGAATGGGATTGAATGTTTTGCACTCTTCCGTAGGGTTCACATGATGGGGCCGCGTGAGCGCGTTATGATGCGCTTGGGAATTATCGGAGGAACCGGCCTGGTTAGCATGAATCTTGATGAGCGGTTCGGTGAAGTCGGAATTCGTGTGGTCCGGAAGGATTCCATATCGGTTAGTACGCCATATGGTTCTGTTCCTCTAACCTGCATTTCTCTTGATGACCAGGGGGTTGAAAAAGAACTCATATTTCTCCAACGTCATCACAATGAAAGTGGCCATGGGTGTCCTCCTCATCAAATCAATCATCGTGCGAACATGATGGCTATGAACGATGCACAAATCGATGGCATTATGGCTGTATGTTCCGTTGGTTCATTGGATGTTTCATTTCCTCCAGGTAAGGTTGCATTGGCAGAACAATACATTGATTTTACCGGTGTTGAATCAACGTTTCATGACGATGAATCGGTATTTACATCAGTAACTGCACCTTTTGATTTGTCAATGAATGAACAATTGGATACTGTGCTGCGCGAGAGCCAGGGCTTTGATGCTGGAGAAAAAATGGGATACACCTACTGGCTTAGTCAAGGTCCGCAATTTGAAACCAGAGCGGAAGTTGACGCTATTGGTTTGCTGGGTGGCCACATGGTTGGTATGACCATGCCTCGTGAAGCTAAATTAGCGAGAGAACTGGATTTGCCATACAGTGCAGTATGCATCTCGTCCAATTGGGCTGCCGGCAGAGAGCCTGGTGATGAAACGAAGGCCCTCGATCATGAGGAAGTCTCAGCCCAAGCAAACGACCGTTTGGAACCCATATGGGCGTGCCTTGTATCCCTTCTTTCATGACACAAACATCATGGTTTGTCGCTATGAGCATTGGTCATGGAAGGACGAAATGTAGACCAATGGATGAATCATGAACCTCAAGATGAATGGGAATCGATGATGAAGCGAGTCGCTGCGTTCCATCACAAACATGACTTTGCAGGTCAAAACGGACATGATATGGGTTATCGGATGGCTCTTACTATTGAGGAACTGGGCGAACTGGCTGCAGCGATTACCAAAGGAAAGCCTCTGGAAGAATGTGCAGAAGAAATGGCCGATGTTCTCATCTTGCTCATGGGTCATAGTCTTGCAATGAGGATTGACCTCAAAGCAGCCTTTGAGAAGAAATACTTGCGTATCATGAAGCGAGAGGCTCTTCAAGGAAGGTTGGGTATCCGGGTAACTGAATACCGGCCAGAGTGATTATGAAATCCAATGTTGGAATGTCATCGCATGCTCATCCCTATCGCTGGGTTCCAGTTGCTTTTCACTAAGTAAGTAAAAGATTACATCATCTATCTCTGGGGCGAAGGTATCTGCATGTTCAACGCATGTATGGATAATTGTCCGGTGTATTTCCTTGGCATGCTCCAAAAAAAGCGCATAGATTTCTCCCCCTCCAATAATCACAACTTCTTCATTCTCTGCAAGTTCCAATACTTGCTCGAAGGTCATAGATTCAATTCCTTCAACACCTTTCCTGGACATCACGATGTTTCTTCTGGAGGGCAATGCTTTACCAAGGCTATCCCATGTTTTTCTTCCCATTACGATGGTCTTGTTCAGTGTTACACGTTTGAAATGCTGAAGATCGGTTGATTGCCTCCATGGCAAATCTCCATTTTTGCCAATTGCTCCTTGTTCATCACAAGCAAAAATCATTGAAATCATGCTTGATCACCTAAATTGAGATTGGGGCTTTGATATGTGGGTGGTGATGATAGTTAACAACCTCAACATCCGCATATGTGAAATCATCAATTGAGGTAATGTCTGGATTGAGTTTTAGTGACGGCAGCTCCATTGGCTCTCTTGTTATTTGCAAAGTGGCTTGTTCAAGGTGATTGCTGTAGAGGTGAGCATCACCAAGGGTATGAACAAATGTTCCTGCTTTCAGCCCACAAACTTGGGCCATCATGTGAGTCAGCAAGGCGTACGAAGCGATGTTAAAAGGCACTCCAAGAAAAACATCAGCACTTCTTTGATAGAGTTGACAGTTCAGTCTCCCCTCAGATACATGAAACTGGAAAAATGCATGGCAAGGCATGAGGGCCATGTCTTCCAATTCGCCAACATTCCAAGCTGAAACGATGATTCTGCGGCTGTTTGGATTTGATTTAATGGTCTCAATCGCTTGTTGAAGTTGGTCGATTACTCTCCCATCTTTGCCTTCCCATTTACGCCATTGCTTGCCATAAACGGGACCGAGATCGCCGTTTTCATCGGCCCATTCGTTCCAGATACGGACGCCGTTCTCCTGAAGGTATTTGACATTCGTATCGCCTTTGATGAACCATAACAATTCGTGAACAATCGATGGGAGGTGGAGTTTTTTGGTGGTCACCATTGGAAAGCCCTCGCTCAAATCAAATCGCATTTGATATCCAAATACTGATTTGGTCCCCGTACCAGTACGGTCTCCTTTGTCAGCACCGTGTTCCAAAATGTGCCGCATGAGGTCCAAGTATGCCTTCACTGTGTCACCTAGTCGTGGTTCAACGCCGAAAGCACTTGAGGCTTCTCACGCTACTGCAAGGTTGGTACTGTGATGAAAATAGTTTCTGATGCATCAAAGGGAGCGGAGATATATCTGATGATTTGATCCATGGGGATGCGATCAAGAAACGCATTGATGTGAGTCTTGACCTCTTGTTCTGTCCAACCTTTACAGGTGTAGCAAAAACGAGCGTGTCCACCCAAATTCAAGAGCGCGTCCGCCCATTTTTCGCTCAAAATATTGTCCTCGATCACTTCCAATCGCTCAATATCATCTTCTGTAATCATTGAACGCTTGGGGACGTTTTTAATCGTGTCTTTCAGATTTTCACGCATAAGATCCAATGTCAACGGCGTATGTTCCTTTGGCCAACCTGCTTCTGCAAGCAATACAAGTGAGATTATGGTGTCGGTAATCACACATTGGGGGGCATCTTGGTCGACAACAACACATGCAGATATCGTATTTGGTCCGATGAACATGTACGTGACGATGTGCTCATTTCCGTCCTTGTAAAATCGCTCTATGGTCGCGCACGGGTCAATCATGAGTCGTGGGTTGTCATCAACCGTGTGGAGAACCACTTGTTCCTTTTCGTTAAGCCGAACTTGCCATTCGTCCGATTTCTCAATGATTTCAGCAAGTAATTTCAATGCTCTGTTCTCTGCTTTGATATTCTCTTCTTTGGTATGCATTGGGAAACTTACGAGACCTAGAGCTGTCGCTACTTCAAACATCACAAGAACGCATTGTCGACATTAAATAAAGTCTCATGGGGCGCCAAGTGCCGATACTGAACCCATCAACTGGTCAGTGAACTTACGGTACAAATGCGCCAATTCTGCCCGAATCTCATGCTCGTCCCGTTGTGCTAATTCAGTGAGGCTAGCAAGAGTATGGTTCCCTCCAGATTGGTGGCCTAACCATGTGTGCCAAGAGATAGAAACTCCAGCATTGACACTCAACGGCCTCCAAATCCTTGGAAATTTATGCTCTTTTGGCATCATAAAATCTCTAGCGCCACGAATAGCGATTGGAACAACACAAGCATCCGGATATGCTGCCGCAAGTCGAGCAACTCCAGTTTTACCGGGCAAGAGAAACGGTGCTTCTGTGCGTTTGGAGCGGGTTCCTTCGGGAAAGATTCCCAATGCCTTTCCGCTGGAGAGAACGGTTGCAGCACTTGCAAGTGCTTCATTGCCGCCCTTTTCTCGTTGTGTTTCAATTTGGCCGGTCGCCTGCATTAAAAATCGCATCATAGGTTTGCTGAAATGCCCATCTTTAGCGAGATAATAGGTCGTCCTTCTCGCAGCAGCAATGACGGCGATGGGATCGACGTGAGAGAGATGGTTGGCTGCAAGTATCGTTGCACCCGTTCTCGGGATGTTGCCCGCTCCCCTTATTCTCCATCGCAGAAGAGGTCGTAGCAGTGGAGAGAGAAACATTCGCAGTATGCTGTAAGTGGGTGTTGAGGGGACAGATGCAGAGGCGGGGGGAATTTGCCAGTGATCTACAAGCAGTGACCAGCCTTCTCTCACCTCGTCACCTTTCTCCATGTAATCGTGATGAAAGCGATTTGGTTTTCACTCTTGTTCTCTTCTTCCCGACCAATGTACGGTTTTGAGAACAGCACACGGTCAAACAACACCCGTCAAAGGGAAAGGGTTCAAGCCATGTTTATGGGGGGTTCCACAACACGACATGTGGTCTCCATTTTGCTAACCAGTACGCTTGTTCTTGTTATGCTTCACCCGGTGGCTCTTGCACAGAGTGCTTGGGAAGAAGATGGATGGCTCCAAACCTCATATGGTTCTGACCGATTGGACCTTGGTGATGAATTTGGTTGTTATGGAATGCCAGGTCTAAGTTGGATTAATGACCCCGGGGCAGTCGCTCAATCGTGCAAATCCTATATTGAAGAAAGAATCAACGCAAGTAAATGGGGCGAACATCCGTTGTCGACCTTCACCCCTTCAACATTAACTTCATCTCAACACGAACAAATTGCTTCTCAAGGATTTGCAGTTCACGGTGATAATACAGGAGTAGAATCAACGGCGTGGCACAATTCCTCCGATGCCCCAGTCGACCTATGGGACTGGTACAATTTAGGCAGAAGAGGAGGGAGTCTTGAGAAAGGGATGGCATCGTTAGAATCGGTCCAAGAAGAGATTGCAGCAGGAGGTTTGGTGAATCTTTACTGGATCGGAAGAGTCAATGATGCAACGGTTCGCCATGACCGTGATGTGCTTAATTATCTTCATGAGTCAGAAGACATATGGCTCACCACATGGGGAGAAGCATGGTCCTACTGGCAAGCTCACCGTTGCTATGAATTTTCTCATTCCAAAATAGAGACGGAACAAGGGTCAATTGTGAATTTTGAATCGCTTCTAACCGAGGCGTGTACCTCTGGGGACCATGTTGGTTGGAATCTCCCACTCACCTGGAGATTAAATGTTGGTTCTGCCGATGTAGCAAATGTCTCAATAAACGGCACAAATGCATCTTCTATAGAGGGTGAAGTTAATGCAATGCAGGGCTGGAGACAACAAAGCGATGGCACGGTTCTTATCTCTGTTAAGAACGGAGAACCAACCGAAATTCATTTCAATGATACACAGATCGATTATGATATCCTTGGGCTAACGGAATTTTGGAACAATCATTCCTCAGCGGTTACTGTTGCGGGCCACGCAACCAGCGATTTGTTCAAATGGTCCAAACGGTTTCTTGAAGAGGATAATGTGAGATTCACATGGCTGCTAACGCCTCGTTCAGCAGATGGAGAGGCAGCCTGGATGCCTTATGCAGTTCTTGGAATTGGCTTTACTACAACCGTTGCCATGATGGCAGTTCTTGGGCGGGAAAATATCGGCCCGCTTGCTCCTTATTTCGGAAAGGGCCGAATCAACGAAAAACAACCGTATCCCCACGAGATGAAGCGAAGCCTTGATGCCGAGGAGTAACCGAGATTCATCACGAGGCAACCTGTATGGGCGACGAGGACATCACCATTGACCCGTGGGGAAGTGCGCAATCAACCGATTATGGGCGAATTATTGACCAATTCGGGCTGACTCCACTCATACCATCAACCGTCTCGAACCCCTCCAAACTTCACCGCCGCGGAATCATCTTTGCTCATCGTGACCTTGATGTTGTACAAGAGGCTCAACGAAAAGGAGATCCGTTTGGAGTACTCACAGGGCTAATGCCAAGTGGCCAAATGCACCTTGGACACTCAATGGTTATTGAGCAGGTAAAGTGGTTTCAACAGCACGGTGGAGATGTTACCATCGCCGTTGCAGATTTAGAGAGTCAAGCCACACGTGGCGTGAGTCTAGAGAAAGGTCGTAAAATCGCTCTTGAGGAATACATCTCAAACTATGCCGCATTGGGTCTTGACCCCCAAAAAACGAATGTTTACTTCCAGTCCAGAAGACCCATTGTTCAGAGGTTAGGATTTCAACTCGGTAAGCGTACAAATCTCAACGAATTTGAAGCGATTTATGGTTTCAATGGAGAGACAAATCTCGCTCATGTACAAGCACCTCTTGTTCAAGTCGGAGACATCTTACATCCACAAACAGATGAATTCGGAGGTCTACGCCCCATCGTTGTACCTGTGGGAGTTGACCAAGACCCACATCTGAGGTTGACCCGAGGATTGGCGAACAAAACAAACTGGTTTAATCTCAAAGATGCATCTTCACGAGGGTTGAGCATCAGCCTTTCAATCCATGATGAAAATGCAGGAGCATTTGGACAAATGGCAAATGGAAGGGTTGACCGAGCCAAGGTAGAAAGCGTCTTTTCTCGGATTGTTGATACCTTAACGGATCTCGGATTTTCAGACATCATGTCAAATCCAAAACAGGGTGCTGTTCATGTTCCTTCCGCCACAACGAGGGACCGTCACGGAATACGAATGGCACTGTTATCGCTTGAGAGGGAGTTGGGAGGGCCAGGTCTGCTTGCTCCATCATCCACATATCATCACTTTGCAGTTGGAATGACTGGCGATAAAATGAGCAGCAGTAAGCCAAAAACTACTTTGTTTTTGAGCGATGACATCAAGGCTGTTGAAAAGAAAATCAAGCGTGCCTTTTCGGGCAGTCAAGCAACCGTTGAAGAACATCGTCGCTTGGGTGGAAACCCCGACATCGATGTAGCCTATCAATACATGATGTATTTCTTTGAGGATGATGATGCTTATTTGGCTGAGATTAATTCCGATTATAGAGCAGGAAAAATCCTTGCAGGTGAAATGAAGCAACTTTGTATTGACAGGGCGACTGAATGGATGTCATCGCTTCATGAAATGCGGGACCAAACGGCTCATCTCGTCTCCGATTTCCTCGCTGAGGATTCCCGTTAATTCATATCATCTTGAGAAAATACGGCTGGGTCTGGGCCAACCGGCAGTTCACGCAATTCTGCTTCGGTTAATTCTCTCTCCACAGTGTTTTCATGAAGTATCAACGAATGCCCGTGTGGGTCAAGCAATTCAATGGTAACAGCATCAATTGTTTTTGGCCCTTTTAGGGACTCAATTCTGGCGAGCATGTCGTTGAGTGTTGAAAGTTCTCCCATGAGTTCTTCTCTGCTTTGCGAGGAATCTGCTTCAATGAGTTCAGCTTCATGGCCTCTTTTTACCAAATTGATGATGTCAACAAATCGATTCAATACTCCCTCCACGTTTGAAACATAGCCAGTTGAGTTGCTTCCTGGATTGACCTGAAGGTCAAGTTCAGGTAGGCGAACAGTGCACGAAGAAGACCTAACAACTCGAGCACTCAAGAGGTCTGGGCTGTCAATAAGAAGTGAGCACCCACCCGGTTTTTTTCCTTCAGCAGGGATAAAATCAGTTTGTCTCCAACCACAATCATGACATTGAACTGTGACTTGTGTATGCTCTCCAAAGTATGGGATCTCATCAACATGAGCGATCATTTTCACATTTCCGCTTGCATTGCATATGGGGCATGGTATGTCAATGGATTGCTCGTCCATCAATTCACGCCCGTAAACTCATTTCGTTCGACTGCAAAGCCTTCCATGTCGGTTCCTTTCAGGCCGCGGCAACCTTCTGGTAGCAGCATCAAACGTGTCTCGGTCATCTGGATAATTTGGCCTTGGAGGTCACCCTCGATGAATGTGTGAAGCCAATTCAGCGCTTGTGAGAATTCAGTTTTCCTCTTGATGAGGCGTTTCATTTCAACGATACAAGCATGCCCATCAGCAACCCAATCCATGAGTTGGTGGCATCCTGTCAAGTCGTGCAATGTAGCGTTATGCAAGACCATGCCTCCTTCTTCTAGAGGAACGGGTGCACTGGGGTACAGGGTGTTAAGGTCATGATAGGTCATCGTAGAGGTTGGTGGACGACTGGCGTCTTCATGTTCAGAACTGGGCATTCGGAATCGTCGTAATTGATCTGTACTCTCCGCGATTTGATCCTCTTGAGGTTGAGATAATTTTGCCTCAGCCTGTTCCAACAAATCCAAATTGGGCATTGATGGAACAACCGGTGTTTCGTCTTGATGAGGTGATACGGGTTCACTCGGGGCTCCTGAGAACCGGTCAAGCGAAGATTGTGCTTCGTCCGGAACCTTTTGTTTCTTCCTTCGCACATGATTGGCTTGTTACAGGTGCTTCATCAACACTCCCCTTCAATTACGGTTAAACGGACTGTTATCAGCGTTTTCTCCCGTCCTCCGAATTTTCGTGAACTTGATAAAGGACAAGAACGACCGTATCTTAGAGCCTCAAGGTTCAAAGAGTGTCAACGGAAGGGAAAATCATGACCGAGCAACAAGGCGTCCTCAAAACCGGAACTAGTACTGTGGGAATTACGTTCAAAGGAGGTGTCGTTGTTGGAGCCGACCACCGAGCAACAATGGGTCATTTCATTGCGAACAAGAGTGTCCAAAAGCTCTTCAAAATTGGAGACAATCTTGCTCTCACAACAGCCGGACTGGTCGGTCACGCCCAGTCGTTGTCCAGAACTCTAACAGCAGAGGTTGCATTGTTTGAACTTCGTCGTCAACAACCTATGACGGTCAAAGGTGCTGCAACTCTTACGGCAAATATTCTCGCAGGCCGCCCTCACTGGGTTCAACTCCTCATCGTTGGAGTCGATGACGATGGAGGCCATGTCTATTCCATTGATTCAGCTGGCGGGTCCATACCAGATGTTTACTGCGCCACAGGTTCGGGCTCTCCATACATGTACGGTGTCCTAGAAGACGGCTTTAGTGAGGGGATGTCACAAGCGGATGCATTAAAACTGGCAGCCCGCGCCCTCTATGCATCAGGCCAACGGGATGCAGCCTCCGGAAACGGTATGGATTTGGCTGTCATCACACCGGCATCTGGTTACGAACAAGTCTCTCAAGAAGACATTGCAAAGCTCCTCAAGTGAGCATTTTCCGATTCCTGCGGCATGAGCCGCATTCGCCTTATGGCATGTCACAGGCAGTGTGATGACGCAGGAACGAGGTAGATACTATGCAAATGACCTACAAAGAATTGAAAGACGAAATCGCGAAAATTGTACCAAAGTCGGTCGATTACAGCGTTGATTTAGAAGCGGGCAACATTGCTATCATTACGACCCAAATGGACAAGTTTGGCGGTCGTGACGGGCTCATTGGAAAGATTGCAAAGCGAATCAAGAGAAAGATTGTTTTGCGCTCACCTGTTGATGCTATGATGGATCTTGATGCTGCAAAAGAAGTGATTGAAAACCTCATCCCAGAAGATTCAGAAATCACAGAGATGTACTTTGATGGTTGCTATCGTGAAGTGACGAT
>MDSV01090407.1_pt1 | contig 12954 bp, 14 predicted proteins | sample 810851 | NCBI WGS metagenome assembly MDSV01 (sample SAMN05326640, study PRJNA326480) | marine metagenome | isolation source: seawater | place: Atlantic Ocean: North East | collected 2012 | reverse complement strand
TAAAACATGTGATATTAAAGAACCTTCACAAAATATTACTTGGGTAACTCCAGAGGGTGGAGGCGGTCCTAAATATGGAAATATGTAGATTAAGATAAGTCTATTGCGTTTTTTTTTAAAACGTCGATAGGGATAAGTTTTAAAGTTTTTTCATGTGTTTTTTTTAAATAAATTGGACATCCCTTTCCAGCAGCAACAGCTCTTGCATACCAACTTGCACAAACACACCATCCATCTCCATCTTTTAATCCTGGAAATCCATATTCTGGGTGAGGTGTTATTAAATCATTACCTGCTTCTTTACACCATACTAAAAATTCAGTTGTAACTTTCGCACAAACAGTGTGAACACCAAGATCTTTTTCATCTGTACTACAACATCCATCACGATACCATCCAGTTAGAGGATCTTTAGAACATTCTTCTAAATCTTCACCTAAAACATTTTTTTGTATTTCATTCATTAAATTTTAGTTGGGTTTGGTTGCCCTTTATAAACATTTTCTGGATCAAATTTTTTTTCTTTTTCTTTAAATTCCATCTCTATATTTTTTGTATCATTAATTTTTCCTAAAGGTATTGATCTATAAAAACAAGATCTATAACCTACATGACAACTTCCTCCATTTCCAATATCGACAGTAAGCCATATTGAGTCTTGGTCATCATCAATTCTTAATTCCAAAACTTTTTGAACAAATCCACTTGTTTGACCTTTATGCCACAACTCTTTCCTTGATCTACTCCAATAATGAGCTTCTTTTGTCTCAATAGTTTTTTTTAAAGCTTCATCATTCATATAACCGTGCATTAAAACATCTTTTGTTTTTGCACATAGGGTAACTACTGGAATAAGTCCATCTTTATCAAACTTTGGAGATAAAATAGAACCCTCTTCAATCTCTGTGACATTTTCTCTTTTTTTAAACATAATTTTTTATGATATTATTACTAATACTTAGTATAAATAACATTTTACAATACTTAAATAAAATATATAAATTATCTCAAATTATGAAATTAGTTAAGAATATAAACGAAAAAAATTCAATAAAAACAGAAGTTTCTGACAAAGAAGCTGAAGAAGCTTTTAGAACTATATTGAGATGGATTGGTGAAGATCCATCAAGAGAAGGTTTAATCGAAACTCCAAAAAGAGTTACGAAAGCTTATAAAGAATATTTTCAAGGATACAAAAAATCAACTAATGAAATTTTATCTAAAACTTTTGGAGACGTAGAAGGTTATGATGACATGGTTGTTGAAAAAAATATAACAGTTGAAAGTCATTGCGAGCATCATATGGCTCCAATAATAGGTGTAGCACATGTTGCTTATATTCCAAAAAACAATGTAGTAGGTTTAAGTAAGCTAGCAAGAGTAGTTGAGGTATTTTCTAAAAGATTACAAACTCAAGAGAGATTGACTATGCAAATAGCTAAAGCCATAATGGAAGCTTTAGACGCAAAAGGAGTAGCTGTTACAATTGATGCATCACACCAATGCATGACCATGAGAGGTATTAAAAAAGAAAGAGCTACAACAGTAACAAATTATTATCTTGGACAATTTAAAGAAGATTTAAGCTATCAAAACAGATATTTGAGATTTATTGTAAAATAATCTATCTTAAGTCATAAAATATAAAATATGACAGATACTTTTAAAGCATTGATATTAAATAAAGAAGGAGAAGAAGTAACTCGTAAAGTTACTGAAATTAATAAAAATTTTTTAAAACATGGAAAAGTATTAGTTAAAGTAGATTACTCATCAGTTAATTTTAAAGATGCTTTAATATTAAAAAATGGTGCTGGGTTGGTTAAAGAATTTCCTCATATACCTGGAATAGACCTATCAGGAACAGTATTGGAAAAAGGTGACTCTACTTTTAATGAAGGTGATGAGGTAATTTTAACGGGATGCAGAGTTGGAGAAATATATTTTGGAGGATATTCACAATACGCATTAGTGAATAAAGAATTTTTAATAAAAAAACCAAAAGAATTTTCAAATAAAGAAGCAATGATTCTTGGAACTGCGGGCTTTACATCTTTACTGTGCGCTTTTGCTGTAAAAGCAAGAGAAGAGCTTCTTTTAGGAGAAAAAGTAAATGATGTTTTAGTTACAGGAGCTACAGGAGGGGTAGGCAGTGTTGCTGTAATGGTTTTAACTAAACTTGGTTGCAATGTAACAGCTGTAACAGGAAAAAAAGATCAATCAGAATATCTTAAAGAATTGGGAGCAAAAAATATAATTGATAGAAAAGATTTAGAGGCTGAACCTCGTGCACTTGGTAAAGGTTTATGGGATGGAGTGGTAGACACGGTTGGTGGTGTAATATTAGCTAATGCAATTTCAAATACGAAACACTCAGGAATTGTTGCTACATGTGGGAATGCTTCTGATAATAAGTTAAATACCTCAGTAATTCCTTTCATTTTGAGAGGTATAAAACTTTGGGGTATAGACTCTGTAATGATAAGTAACAAAAGAAGAGAATTTATATGGTCTCAAGTTTCTAAACTAATAGATTTTAAAATATTAAATAAACGTATTAAAGAAATTAGTTTAGAAGAGTTAGTAAATGAATATCCTAAAATACTTAAAGGAGAAGTCGCAGGAAGATTGATAATAAATCCAAATAAATAATTATGGATTGGGATAAGTTAAAAATTTTTTATTCAGTTGCGCAAGCAGGAAGTTTTACTAATGCTTCGGTAAGTCTTAATTTAAGTCAATCAGCGATTAGTAGGCAAATCCAATCTTTAGAACAAGAATTAAAAGTTCAATTATTTGAAAGACATGCAAGAGGATTAACATTAACAGATAATGGAGAGTATATATTTAAAACGACTCATGAAGTCATTTCTAAACTTAAAGAAGTTGAAACTACACTTATAGACAAAAAACAGAAACCAACAGGAAAAATAACCATTACTACAGTGCGAAGTTTTGGAACACATTGGTTAACTCCCCGAATTCAAGAATTTATGGAGTTAAATCCAGAAATAGAAGTTGAATTAATTTTTGATGATAAAGAACTAGATTTAAGTACAAGAGAAGCTGATATAGGTATCTGGATGAGAAGACCAAAGCAACTAAATTATATTCAGAGAAAGTTAGCAGATATTAATTATCATGTTTATGGGTCTAATAAATATTTAGAAAAATATGGGTATCCAAAAACAATAAATGATTTAAATAAACATAAATTTATATCTTATGGAAAAGGGGCACCATCTCCAGTTTTTAATCCTGATTGGGCTCTAAAACTTGGTATGAAGGATAATAAAAAAAGAAAACCAATAATGAAAGTTAATAGTGTGATGGGTTTACTATTGGCTGTTGAAAGTGGAGTAGGCTTAGCAGCACTTCCAGATTATTTAGTTTCTTCTTCAAATAATTTAATAAAAATATTACCAAATTATGAAGGACCTAAAAGTGAGGCACATTTTGTTTATCTTCAATCACTTAAAAATGTTGCAAGAGTCCAAGCTTTTAAAAATTTTCTTTATAGCAAAGTAAGTGAATGGAAATTTTAACTATTTACTAGTCTGAGTATTAATTTTTAGCTTAGCACCCTCATCTATAGATAGTGTTTTTTGTTTGATATTACCCTCTACGGTTGCTGTACTTGAGATATGAACTTTTTCACTGTCTACATCTCCATTTATATTTCCTGATAGAACAGAATTTGTAGAATTAATATTTCCATTTATTATTCCTTGTTCTTCTATTTCCACATTTTCAGCTTTTATATTTCCCTTAATTTTTGAATTTATTTCGATAGTTTCTTTTTCGAAAATATTGCCATCAATATTTAGGTCTTTTTGAAGTATTGTTTTAGAATTATCAGCCATAATTATTAAAGAGAATTTAAACTTAAAATTGAATTAATTAAACAGGTTTTTGAGAATAAATTAATAATTCTAGTGGAAAGTGCGACAATTTTGCGATTGATAATCATTATCACTGAGAATAGTAATCATTTTCAATAATTATTAACAATTAAAGAAAGTAAAATATGAAAAAAATAACAATTATTGCGTTTTTTATAACTCTATTTGCAAATATGACGTTTGCAGCAGAAGTTAACGTATTTAGCGCAAGACATTACGATTCTGATGTTCAACTTTATGAAAAATTTACAGCTAAAACTGGAATTAAAGTAAATATTGTATCAGGAAAAGATAAAGCTCTTCAAAAAAGAATTACGGAAGAGGGAAAAGACTCAAAGGCCGATCTTTATATTACAGCTGATGCTGGAAGACTTGGTGCATTTGATGCAAAAGGAATGTTCCAAAATTCAATGACGTCAGCAATTAAAGCTGCTGTGCCATCAAACTTTAGAACTTCAAATTGGACTGGAATAGCTAAGAGAGCAAGAATAATTTATTATTCTCCTGAAAGAGTAAATGCAAATGATCTTAATGGTATGACATATGAAGGTCTTGCAAATCCTAAATGGAAAGGAAGAATTGTTATTAGAAAATCTAATAATATTTACAATCAGTCTCTTGTTGCATCATTAGTAAAAAATAATGGAAAATCAGCAACTTGTGAATGGGCAAAAGGAGTTGTTGCAAATATGGCTAGAGACTCTAAAGGAAACGACAGAGCTCAAATTTTAGCTGTAGCAGCAGGCGAAGCTGATTTAGCTGTAGCTAATACTTATTACTTAGCTTTGATGTTGTCTGGAAAAAAAGGTGCAGAACAACAAGCAGCTGCTAAGAAAGTTCTTCCATTTTTTCCTAACCAAGGAGATAGAGGAACTCATATGAACATTAGTGGAGGCGGAGTATTAAAAAATGCACCAAATCCTGAAAATGCAAAAAAACTACTTGAGTTTTTATTAACTAAAGAAGCACAAGAACATATAGTTAATAATACATTTGAATATTCAATGATTGATGGTGTTGAGCCACATGATTTAGTTAAACAAATGGGTCTTGGATTTAAACAAGATTTAAATACTAAAGTAACTAACTACGGAAAAAGACAGGCAATTGCACTAGAGTGCATGTTGGCTGCCAAATGGAAGTAGAAAGAGTTGAGTGAAAAAGAATTCATTTGATTTCGATTATAATAAATCTTCTAAAGCGTGCAATCCGTGCGCTTTAGAGTGTAAAAAAATCGAAAAAAAAGTGAGTAACAGAAAATTATCTGAAATCAAAAATGAAGAGATCGCACATATTCTAAACGTTTTTGAAAAAAAAGATTAATTTTTTTGAGATAGTGCACATTTTTTAGTAGTACTTACCCTTCTATTAATAATGTGCACTTCTTGTTATAAGGGTAAGTATGTATTTAAAAAAAATAAATATTTGGTATTTAAGTTCATTTTTAATTTCAATAGCTGTAGCAATACCTATAGTTACTGTTTTCAGTAGTTTTTTTGAAAGTACAGGAAATTATTCTTCAATTATAAAAAATACATTTCTTTTTGATTATATTTTAAATTCCTTAACTTTATTATTTGGTGTTTTAATTTTAACATTTTTAATTGGTGTTGGGTGTGCTTATTTAGTTTCTTTTTATAACTTTCCAGGTGTCACTTTTTTTAAATGGGCACTAATTTTATCTTTTGCTGTTCCAGCATATATTTATGCTTATTCATTGACTGCTTTTTTTGAAAATTATGGAACTGCTTTTACAATTTTAAAAAATTTATTTGGAAATGGAGATTATAATTCTAGTATTCCTAAGTTTGATGGAATGCTAGGGGCTATAATTTCAATATCGTTTTCTTTATTTGGTTATGTTTATGTTTTGACAAGAGCTTCATTTCATTATCAATCACAAAATCTAATAGAACTTGGGAAAAATTTAGGTTTTTCTAAGAAAAAATCTTTTATTAAAATAATATTACCTTCAGCAAGACCAGCAATAGTAACCGGATTATCATTAGTTGCTATGGAAACTTTATCTGATTTTGGCTCTGTATCATTTTTTGGAATCTCAACTCTCACAACTGGAATATATAATGCATGGGTTTCTTTTGATGACTTAGCATTAGCAAATAGATTATCATTTTATCTTTTAGTTTTTATACTTGGTTTGTTTATACTAGAAAATTTATCTAGAAAAAAAGCTCAATATCATTCTCCATCAAAAGGCGGTTTCAAGTCAAAAACTTTAACAAATTTGAAAGGTTATAAATTATATTTGGCTTTATTTTTTTGTTCCTTTATATTTTTTTTCAGCTTTCTGTTTCCAGTTTTGCAAATGCTTTACTGGACAATTATTTTTCCAAAACATTTAGCTGATTTAAATATTATAAAATTATTTTTAAATACAATTTTTTTAGTAATTTTATCTAGTATAGTATTAATTTCATTATCGTTTATTTCTAATTATGGAAATAGAGTTTCAAGAAGTAAATTTCTTGAAGCACTAACTACTTTTTCTATATCTGGATATGCTATTCCAGGGATTATATTAGCAGTTGCATTTATTACTTTCATTTCTTGGTTTGATAATAATATTATAAATTTTTTTGGTTTTAAAACAATTAAGTCAATTTTTATCGGGTCTATTTTTGGTTTAGTTGTAGTTTATTTTGTAAGATTTTATTCTTTAGCCAGTAATGGAATTAAATCTGGATATTTAAAAATTAATTATTCAATTGATGAAAGTGCTTATTTACTAGGTTATTCTAAATTTAAAACTTTTAAGAATATTCATATTCCATATTTAAAGAACTCTGTAATGTTAATTGGAATATTGATAGCAATTGAAATAATTAAAGAGTTACCAATAACCTTAATAATGAGACCTTTTAATTTTGAAACTTTCGCAACTACTGCATATATTTATGCCTCCCAAGATTTATTAGAAGCAGCTGCTGCCCCATCTTTATTTCTTGTTATTATTGCAAGTTTCTTTATTTTAATTACCTCAAGGTATATTCTTAACGATTAATTTTTATGGAAAAAAACTTTTTAGAAATTGAAAATGTTACATTTGCTGCAAGTGAAAAAAATAAAGTAAGCAATGTAACTTTAAAAATAGAAAATGAAGGTGATATAATTTGTTTGTTAGGACCTTCGGGTATAGGTAAAACAACTATTTTAAGAACTATAGCTGGATTAGAAAAAATAAAAAAAGGTAAAATTTTATTAAAAAACAAAATTATTTCTTCAAAAGACATTCATGTAGAACCAGAAAATAGAAATATTGCTATGTCTTTTCAGGATAGTTCATTATTTCCACATTATAATATATTAAAAAATATTGAATTTGGTGCTGAAAGAAATAAAAAAAAGAAAAAAAATATAACAATTAATGAAGTCATTAAGTTCCTTCACTTAGAACAGATTAAAGATAAATTTCCACATCAAGTTAGTTCTGGTGAGGCTCAAAGAGCATCATTGGCTAGGGCATTATTATCAAAACCAGATTTGCTTTTATTAGATGAACCTTTATCTAATGTTGACCAAAGCTTCAAAGAAGAAATACAGGTAAAACTAAAAAAAATATTAATAGAGCAAAAAATCACAACAATTATTGTAACTCACGACTCTTACGAAGCTTTTTATCTTGGTAGTAAATGTGGAATTATATTAAATAGTCAACTAAGACAATACGATGATCCTTATAATATTCACCATTTTCCTAATTCTGTTGAGGTAGTAAAGTTTTTAAATAGAGGAATTTTGATACCCGCAAAAGTAACTGGAGAAAATAGTCTTGAAAATGACGACTTAGGCACAATTAATGGTAATTTTATAAAACATTACCCAAAAGGTTCTGATGTTCAGCTATTATTACAACCAGAAGACTTAGAGCATGATGATAAAAGTAATTTAAAACTAGAAGTAGTTGATCGAAAGTTTAGAGGAACCAATTTTATTTATACATTAAAAACCGATAGTGAGAGATTAATACCTGTATTTGTTCATTCACATCACATTCATCAGCATGAAGTAGATGAAAAATTTGGAATTAAAAGACCAATTAATATTGATCATATAGTTTGTTTTTAATTTTAAATACTAAGAATCAATTTTAGCTAATTTTTTTTTTAATTTATTTGATAAATTTTCAAACCATTCCTTTTCTTTTCCAGACTCTGGAAGAATCGAACCATATTCAATCATTTGAGAAGGTAATAGATCAACAATATATACCCAAACTTGGGTTTCATCTAACTTAGATTTTTCAATTAAAATATTTCTTAAATCTATAATCAATTTTTCTTTAACTTCAGAATTTCTTCCTGCTCTTATTTGACCATGTAAAAAGAGTTGAGGATCCTTTACTATTTTTCCTCCCATAAAATGATCGTTATCTTCAGTTTTATTAAAAATTACTTGTGCAAAATATTTATTAGCTCCTGTGACTAAATTATGAACTTTAGTAATACCTTTTGCTATTTCTTTTTTTTGCACTGGTTTTAAATTAAAATTTGAATTTATTACTGTATAAGTAGGCATTAATATTAAAATTTTACTATGAAAAATTATAATCTTCAATTATATTAATTATAAAAGGGGTGTCGTAACTGACTGAGATTAAACCCTAACAACCTGTCCGGTAATTCAGAAAGGGAGAATAATGGATAAAATAAACTTTATAAGTCAATCAACATCATTAACATTAGTTATAGTTATAAGCTTAATATTTACTTTGGTAGGATTAGTTTATTCAAAAAAATATCAAGGCATTGATAATTATTTAACAGCCAATAGAAATATTGGTTTTTTTTCACTTAGCACAAGCCTAGTTGCTTCAGCACTTGGTGCTTGGATTTTATTTGGCCCTGCTTCTGCTGCAACATGGGGTGGTATCGGTTCAGTAATTGGTTATGCACTTGGTACAGCTTTCCCAATGATTTTTTTAATATTTTTAGGAAAAAAAATAAGAAAAGATTTTCCAAAAGGATCTACCTTAGTTGAATTTTTAAGAAAAAAATTTAGTAAGAGTTTATTTAAATTAATTTTATTAATGACTATTTTTTATATGTTTGTTTTTTTATGCGCTGAAGTAACTGCTGTTGCAATGTTGATTAATTATATTTCAGGAACGGAACTTTGGATTACATCATTAATAACTTTAGTAGCAACTTTAACTTATACTCTATACGGTGGATTGAGAGCTTCTATCTTTACTGATACTATTCAGTTAGTAGTAATTTTAGTTTTACTTGTAATTTCAATTTCATACTTAAGTTCATATACAGGTAATCAGTTTTCTTTTTCTTTTATAAATAAAAAAAATCCTCATTTATTAAGTATAAGTTACATTCCTAATTATACAGCTGGGTTAACTTTTTTTATTGCTGTTGCTGCAACAAACTTATTCCATCAAGGAAATTGGCAAAGAGTTTATGCCGCAAAGAATGATGATGTACTCAAGAAAAGTTTAATTCTTGCATTTATTATAATCATTCCAATAGTTTCTTTTATGGGTTTTAGTGGATTAGTTGCTATTTCTGTAGATTCAAGTGTCAGACCCGATTTAGGTTTTTTCTTTTTATTATTAAAAGATCAAACTGAATTTTTATCAATAATTATAGTGATTTTAGGATTATCTTTAACCATAAGTACAGTTGATACATTAATTAATGCTATTTCAAGCTTAATTGTAGTTGATGGAAAAGCAGTTTTTAAATTTAATAAAAATACAGACTATTTAAAACTATCTAAGTATTTTATAATAGGTCTTTCAATAATAGCTTTCATTGTAGCATCAAAAGGATTTAGTATTTTATATCTATTTTTATTAGCTGACCTATTTTGTTGTGCATTTGTTTTGACTGTTTTTTACAGTTTTTATAATAAAAGAATGAATGAAAAAAATGCGTACATTTCGATAATTATAGGTTTAATTGGTGGGTTTCTTTTATTTCCAGCTCCTGATTTTTCAAAGAGCTTATTGGTAGGAGGCATTATACCAAGTGATTTATTTCCAGTTTTTGTTTCACAATCACTATTATTTTTATCTTTTTTAGTTGCTACATTTATTCCAATATTAACTTGGAAGTTAAGATAGATATTTTCGTAGGTTAAATTATATTATTAGAAAATATAATTTAACTTATGATACCTTTAAAAGATGATAACCCAACAAGTTCGAAACCAATAATTACTTATTGTCTAATTATAATTTGTATTTTTGTTTTTTTAATTGAACTTACATCTCCGTCTTATAGAACTGGGGAATTTTTTTATTCTTATGGATTAATTCCATCTGTTTTATTAGGTAAATTAAAACTTGCACCAAGCATGTATGTAATTCCAGCATATCTAACGATTATAACATCTATGTTTGTCCATGGTGGGTTTATGCATTTAATTGGAAATATGCTCTATATGTGGATATTTGCAGACAATATTGAAGATAGTCTTGGTAAAGTGAAATTTTTAATTTTTTATATTTTGTGTGGTATTGGCGCAGCTATGGCTCAAGTATTCACTGATACTAATTCACAAATTCCAATGGTTGGAGCAAGTGGTGCAATTGGAGGAGTTTTAGGAGCTTATTTGGTCAATTATCCAAAAGCTAAAATATTAGTATTAATTCCTTTTGGTTTCTTTAGTCAAATAATCAAAATTAAAGCATTATACGTATTATTTTTTTGGTTTATTCTTCAATTTATTAATTCAGCTTTAACTAATTCTAATGGAGGTGGTGTGGCATACGCAGCACATATTGGTGGTTTTATATCAGGTGTAATTTTGATATTATTTTTAAATAAAAAAAATAAAAATAAAAGTAAAAACAAAACTATTAAAAACCCATGGAAATAACAAATTTTATTATACCATTTATTATATTAATCACAGTTGTTGTGTTTATACATGAATATGGCCATTATTATTTTGCAAGAAGATATGGTGTAGGAATAACAGATTTTTCAATAGGTTTTGGTAGAGAGATATTTGGATGGAAGGATAAATCTGGTACCAGATGGAAAATTTGCTGGATACCATTAGGTGGGTATGTAAAATTTTTTGGAGATAGAAATGTTTTTAGTCAAAGTGAACAAGAAGAACTAATTAAAAAATATTCAGAAAGTGATAGAAATAAACTTTTTATTTTAAAACCTTTATATCAAAGAGCATTAGTTGTTGCTGCGGGACCGATTGCAAATTTTATTCTAGCAATTTTTATTTTTAGCTTTATTTATATGTTTTCTGGAAAAGATTTACCCCCAGCCGTAATTACTGAAGTTCAAAAAGACAGCCCAGCTTTTGTGGGTGGTCTTAAAAAAAATGATAGAATTCTTTCTATCGATGGCAATAAAGTAGATAGTATAATGCAAGTTTCGACATTTATTGCTACCTCAACTGATGATACTATTGAATTTGTCGTATTAAGAGATACTCAAGAAAAAATTCTAATTGTTAAGCCTAATTATGTAGAAAGCACCGATTCTCTTGGTAATAAGATAAATAAAAGAATGGTCGGAATTAAGCTTAGTTCGTTTAATGGTGAAACAAATCACGTTAAACTTGGTCCTGCAAAGGCAATTTATTACGCTGGTAAAGAGGTAATTTTTGTATCAATTTCATCGTTAAAGTACATCGGCTCAATGTTTGGTGGATCAGGAGATTCTTCTCAATTAGGAGGGCCTATTAGAATAGCAAAGATTACAGGACAAGTAGCAGAACTTGGAATATTGCCTTTTTTAAGTATTATGGCTTATATATCGATAAGTCTTGGACTTATTAACTTATTCCCAATTCCTATGTTAGATGGTGGTCATTTAATGTTTTATTTCTTTGAAAAAATTTTAGGTCGGCCGTTAAGTCAAAAAACACAAGAAGGTTTTTTTCGAATCGGACTCTTTTTACTTATGTCTTTGATGTTTTTCGCCACTTTTAATGACTTAAAAGATATAGGTATTTTTTAATCTAAATTTTTTAATTTAAAAAAAAGTCAATAAAATCAATACTTTTAAGCTATTCTATATGTTGTGGTATTAACTTAAAAAAACACAAATTAAAATGTTGATTTATAAGGCATTTATTGACATTACTAAAATAACAAGGAAATGGAGCTAAAATGAACAAAAAACAACTAGTTGCTAAAATAGCTGCATCTATGAATGAAAGTAAAGCAGATGCAGAGCGTAAATTTGATACTATTACCAACATAATTTTAGATTGCCTAAAAGGTGATGAGCAAGTCAAAATTGCTGGTTTTGGTACATATAAAGTAGCAAAAAGAAAAGCAAGAATAGGAAGAAACCCAAGAACAGGAGAACAAATCCAAATATCTGCTTCTCAAAAAGTAAAATTTTTGCCTGCTAAAGCATTAAAAGAAATGTTTAATAAATAAGTTCGTATTTAAAACAGCCTCAAATTAAAATTAGAGGCTGTTTTACACTTGCACAATTTTCATAACTAATTCCCAAACATAGCATTACTAATAAAAAATTTCTTAAATTATAAGAATAATTTTAGGAGGTTTTATGTTTAAATTTTTAAGTAAATTATATGCACCTGTGTTTAGTTTAATATTTTTATTAAATATGAATAGCGCAGGAATGGCTGAAACAACTGTTTCTGCTGAAGTAGGTTTTATATTTAACACCTTGCTATTTCTAATTTGTGGATTCCTAGTATTTTTTATGGCTGCTGGATTTGCAATGTTGGAATCAGGAATGGTTACATCAAAGAGTGTATCCGTTATCTGTGCTAAAAATATAGGTTTATTATCAATTTCTGGAATTATGTTTTGGATGTTTGGTTACAATTTAGCTTATGGAATACCAGAGGGCGGATATATAGGCAAATTTATACCTTGGTCAGATGCTAGTGCAGTTGATACAGGTTATTCAGATGGTTCAGATTGGTATTTCCAAATGGTATTCTGTGCAACAACAATATCAATTGTATCAGGAACATTAGCTGAGAGAATTAAGCTATGGCCATTTTTCTTATTTGCAGCAATATTATCAGGGATTTTATACCCGATTGTAATGGGTTGGCAATGGGGTGGAGG
>MDSV01061669.1_pt1 | contig 12954 bp, 11 predicted proteins | sample 810851 | NCBI WGS metagenome assembly MDSV01 (sample SAMN05326640, study PRJNA326480) | marine metagenome | isolation source: seawater | place: Atlantic Ocean: North East | collected 2012 | reverse complement strand
TAAAATGTGAATACAATAAAATTACAAATAAAATACTTGTAAATATTATTAAAATTATTGGCCCTGATCCTGAATGAAAAAAATTTGCAAACAATAATGCTGATAGAGCTAAATAAATGTGATTTGTTTTTTTTTCATAGCTAATAATTAAAAAATAGCAATAGATAGGAATGAAAACGTAGCTCAAATAAGCAACATGACCTGCAATTGCTCTATAAACAAAAAACCCATTAAACAAAAATAAACCTGCACATAATAATGATACATAATTATTAAACTTAAAGCCTTTTTTTATTAAAAGAAAAGTTCCTAAGTAACCAAAAACTGAAAGTATAAAAAAAAATATTTTTGTTGAGATTAGTGGATCAAAAATTAAATAAATAATTTGCTGCAACGAATAGTACATTGTTTGTGGATCGGCAAAAAAAGGATTTCCACAACAAAAACTTGGGCTAAACCATGGAATAGATAATAAATTATTATGAAACCAAATTTTTCCAAACATTAAATATGGAAGAAATATCTCCCAATCATGACCGATGTAACCACGATTATTTGGAAAGAATTGCTGAAAAATATATTGGTGAAAAAATAAAATTATTAAAAATAATAATATAATGGAATAATTTTCTTTAAATTTTTTAATCATGTATTAACAATGATGGTGGGCCCGCCAGGATTCGAACCTGGGACCAATACATTATGAGTGTACTGCTCTAACCAGCTGAGCTACAGGCCCATTAATTAGGGCAAGTTTTATATTAAAAATAGGCAAATTCAATATATTTATTTCCTTGTCAGTCAGTAGATGTTAGTTTCATGCAATTTTGTTACCTACGGTTGATATATAAATTGTAAGTCGAAAGGTTTATATCTCATTAAACTTATTTATTAAAATTAATAAAAAATAGAAAAAGTAAAACTTTTATATTATAAATTGTGTTTGAAAATTTAGTAAATAAAATACCCACATAGTAAAATATGAGTAAGCATAACTTAATAACTAGAAATATATTTCATAAAATACATAATAAACAAAATAACAACAAATCAGCATCTAAAAGAATCAAATCTTTATTTAATCACAATAATTTAAAGCTCAATAAAAATTATTTTAAAAATGCAATTTGTGGAGACTTTGGTTGTGGCAGTAATGGTTTTGGTAGTCTTAATTTATTTAATCTAGGAGCTAAATATATCCACCTAATTGATATGGACAAACATATAATTAAAAATATAGATAAGAACCTAAAAAAATTTTCTGGTAAATATGAAGTTAATATTAATTCAATTGAAAATACAAAATTTAAAAAAAACTATTTTGACTTCATTATATGTCATGGAATAATTCACCATGCGAAAAATGATAAAAAATGTTTTGAAGAAATTAAAAGAGTTTTAAAACCTGGAGGTAAATGTTTAATTATGGTAATGGGAGAAGGTGGATTAATAAATGATTTTTTAGTGAAACAACTTCGTCCCCAATATAAAAAAAATAAAAAATTAAATAAATTTTTTAATAAAATAATGTTTAATAAAACTTTAAATTATAAAAAATTTTATTTAAAGAATATTGACAACAAAACTAAAAAAATTGTTAGTTTCTTAAAGCGTTATATTGATGAAGATTTTTTTTTAACGATGCAAGATAGAATTTTAGCGCCAAAATATAAAGTCTATAATGAGAAAAAACTAACAAAATATCTAAAAAAGCTGGGTTTTAAAGGTATACGTAGAATTAAAAAAAAAGTGCCATTCAATAACCTAAGGAGATTGCTAAGTCCTTTTTATTTTCATTATAATCATGAAGTATCACGGGCTTTGTATGGTGAAGGAGATATAACTCTCATGATGACAAAAAAAACTTTAAACGTTAAAAGTTAGTACTATTAATGTTGATAAATATACTTTTTTCTAAGGTAGTAATGTTATCATAACTTAAGTAAAAATAATTTTATGAAAGAAGTAATAAGAAAATCAATTCTCGAATTAAATGAAATTCTGTCAAAAGAAAAAAAGCTTGAAATAAAAAATACAACTCCATTGATAAGTGAGCAATCTAATCTAGAATCTGTTGATTTAGTTAATTTATTTGTGAATTTGGAAAAAAATTTAAAAGAAAAAGGTGGTTATAATTTAACTTTTGATGAAATTATTAGTGATGTCGATGAATTAAAAACCATAGGATCTCTAGAAAACTTCTTAATTAATAAGTTTAAAAAATGAAAGAAAATAAAGTTTCTATAAACATTATATCAAGTTTTAATAATAGTAATTTTTCTGGATTGTTAAAAAGTTCAAAAAAATTTTCATGGAAAATTAATGAGGTTAATTATAATCAAGTTTTTCAAACATTAACAAACACAGCTGCAAAAATTTGGAAAAAACATGTAAATATAACTCTAATTTGGACAACACCAGAATTAATTTCTTCAGAATTTAAAAAATTAGAAAGTGGAAATACAATTAATTCAAAAAAAATAAAAAGTGAAGTAGAGTATTTTTGCTCCTGTTTAGATTCGGTTAAAAAGTTTAGTGATATTATTTTGATACCAAACTGGATTTTAAAGCAACAAAACGAAGGGAATATAGCTCAATCATACTTGGAAGATTCTGGCTTAGAATATAATTTATCTATCATGAATCAACATCTGTATGAAAAATTAGGTAAAGAAAAAAATTTTTATATTCTTAATTCTTCAAAATGGTTAGCTAATTGTGGTTCTGAGAAAGCATATAATTCTAAATTATGGTATTTAATGAAGAATCCATTTTCAAATGATTTCCTTAAAGAAGCTATTTTTGATTTAGAAAATTTATATACAACAATAATAGGACAAAATAAAAAACTTTTAATTCTTGATTTGGATGATACTTTATGGGGTGGAATAGTCGGTGATATAGGTTGGAAAAATTTAAGATTAGGTGGTCATGACTATTTAGGTGAGGCCTTTCAAGACTTTCAAAATAAAATTAAGTCTTTATCAAAAAATGGCTTGCTGCTTGCTATAGCAAGTAAGAATGACGAAACTATTGCCACTGAAGCAATTAAAAAGCACCCAGAAATGATTTTATCTATGAATGATTTTGTAACTCATAGAATTAATTGGGATGACAAAGCGAAAAATATATCTGAAATAGTTGATGAGTTAAATATTGGTTTGCAATCTGTAGTATTTTTTGATGATAATCCGGTTGAAAGAGATAGAGTTAGAAAAACACTTCCAGAAGTTTTTGTTCCAGACCTTCCAAAAGATCCAACTGATTATTTTGCTTTTTTATCAAAACTAAGATGTTTTGACTCAACGCATATATCTAATGAAGATAAAATGAGAGTTAAATTATATAAAGTTGAATCTAAAAGAACTTCACTAAAGAAAAATTTCAAGACTTTATCTAAATGGATTGAAACACTTGAACTTAAAATTTCAATTGAAAATATTAAAAAAGAAAATAAGCCAAGGTGTTTACAATTGCTTAATAAAACCAATCAAATGAATCTATCTACAAGAAGACTTAATGAACGAGAATTTTCTAATTGGATTAATAAAAGCTCAAACTACTTATGGACAGTAAGAGCTAAAGACAAATTTGGGGATTATGGAATTATTGGAATTCTAAGTTTATCTATGAAAAATAAAATTATTCACATTGTAGATTTTATATTAAGCTGTCGAGTGGTTGGAAGATGTATTGAAGAAGTAATGATTGAGTTTCTTAAAGATTTTAGTAAACATCATAAAATAAGTAAAATTAATGGGGAGTATAAAAAAACAAATAAAAATTCATTAATTTATGAATTTTTAAAAAAACTCAATATCATTAATAATAAAGAATTTTCTTTTGTTCTTTTAACCCAAAAAAATAATATTAACTTACCTAAAATTAAAATTTCAAAACCATCTTTAAAGAAAAAATAAATGCATAAAAAAATAAATTGGCCTGATAATAAAAAATTTGCATTTACAATTTTTGATGACACAGATAGGTCTAATCTTGAAGATAGCAAAATAATATACCAGTACTTGGATGAGTTGGGTTTTAAGACAACTAGATCGGTATGGATGCTAAAAAGTGATGATAATTCTCAAGAAAAAGGAATAACTTGTGAAAATAAGTTATATTTAAACTGGCTTCTAGAAATAAAAAATAAAGGATTTGAGATAGGCTACCATAACGCTACTTCTAATAGTTCTAAACGTCAAAATACTAAAGAGGCCTTAGATAAATTTATTAAAATATTTGATCAAATGCCAAATGTGATGGCTAATCATTCTGAAAATAAAGAAAATATATATTGGGGTTCTAATCGATTGTCAGGTAGTAGAAAAATTATTTACAATATTTTAACTTTTTTAAAAAAAAATAAATATTATGAAGGTCATGAAAAATCATCCCCTTATTTTTGGGGAGATTTTTGTAAAGAATATGTAAGTTATGTAAGAAATTTTGTTTTCTCTGATATTAATACACTTAAATGTTGTCCTTATATGCCTTATCAAGATTTAACAAAACCTTATGTAAACAGTTGGTTTGCTTCCTCTGAAGGGAATAATGTTGAAATGTTTAATAAATGTATTTCAAACAAAAATCAGGATCGACTAGAAATAGAAGGAGGTGCTTGCATAATGTATACACATTTTGCTGATGGATTTTGTAAGAATGGTAAATTATCAGAAAAATTTAAGGTACAAATGCAACGTTTGAGTAAAAAAAATGGCTGGTTTGTGCCCGTATCTTCACTATTAGAATTTTTAAAAAAACAAAATACAACACAAATTATAGACAAGAATCAAATAAGTAAACTTGAATGGAAGTGGTTATTTAATAAATTAATTTTAGGTTCAACTTAAAATGTCATATTCAATAAGAGAAAGTAATCAAGAAGATAAAAATTTAATACAAAATTTTAATAAAGAATTGGAAAATAATGGGATTAATTTTCGATTACCAGCTCCTAATTCAGGATCATTGCGTGCAGATGACTTTATTTTTGATCGCAAGTTTATTCTTACTGAGAATAAAAATTTAGTAAGAGCAGGATATACATTAAAATATCAGTGGTTTATGGTAAATGATACTTTACTCCAAATTGGGTTTTACCATAATCCAATTACTGCTGGATTATTCAATAAAAAATATAATATTTGTGGTGTATTATTATTACACGATGCTCAAAAGAAAAATACAAATTTATTTTGCTTGGGCATGGGAGGATACTCGCAAGCACTTCCAAGACTATTAAAAGGAATGAATTGGAATTTTAAAACAATACCCTTTTTTTTTAAAATTTGTAATCCGATACCTTTTTTAAATAATATTCAATATCTAAAAAAAACTAAACTCAAATCTTTTCTTATTTTGTTAGCGGCTAATTCAGGATTAGGGTGGTTGAGTTTAAAATTAATTTTTCTATTTATATCTTTATTGAATATTCGATTTAGTAAAAAACCTTATATTACCACAGAAGAAATTGAAGTATTTGATCAAGATTCAGATTTTGTTTGGGAAAATACAAAGCAATACAACTCATTTATTGCAGTTCGTAATAGCGAATATTTAAATACACTCTATTCTGATAAAAAATTTATTAAATTAAAATTTTTTGATAAAAAAAAAATTGTGGGATGGTCTATTTCTCTTTGCACACAACTAGATAATCATAAACAGTTTGGTTACATGAAACTAGGCTCTGTTGTAGATTGTTTATCTTTAAAGGGCTATGAAAAAAGTATTATCAAAAAAACTTCCGAAATATTAGAAAGAAAAGGAGTTGATCTTATTGTTTCTAACCAATCGCATACTTTTTGGAAGAAGGCTTTTAAAATGAATTCTTTTATTAATGGACCTTCAAATTTTATTTTTTCTTCTTCTAAAGAGCTGTATGATAAATTAATGAATAACGTAAAATTAAAAGATCATATTCATCTTACTCGTGGGGATGGAGACGGCCCTATACATCTTTAACTATTATGATTTTAAATACAAAAGCATTAGTAAAAATTTTTATTATTTCTATAATATCTGTGTCATTTTTTTTAGGCTACTTTCTCAGAGAAAATGCAGTTGGTGGTGGTTTAGAATTTTATGCAATGGAATGGCCAATAATACAGAGTCTTAAAAAAGATTTTTTATTTACCATAAACAATTATGGATTAATGCATGATTATACAATGCCCTTTCCTCATATGATGAATGCATATCTTAATCCATTTTCTGATAATATTACGAATTTTCAATTAGCTAATACTATAATATCATTTTTAATTTTTATTATTTTTGCGATAGTTCTTAAAAAGAAAAATGTACATACAAATTTTGTTGATATTTTATTAATTTCTTCAGTGTTATTGCTTTTGCCTTTTTTTAGAACTTCAGCTTTCTGGGGTAAACAAGAAAATTACGGTTGGTTATTTTTAATTATTGCATTTTATTTTTTTTCTGAGATTAAAAAGAATATATCTAAAAATCCTGAAGTTAGAGATATACTGAATAATGTATTTTTTTGTTTAGCTAGTGCATGTGCGCTCTATGCAAGGCAAGCTCTTTTCTTTTTACCGATCTCTTATTTACTATACTTATTTTTTAATAATGCTAACAAAAAAATAATAATGATATCGATAATTTCATTTGCTGTATTTTCTATACCAGGATTTTTGCTAATGTGGACTTGGGGTGGAGTATTTCATGAAGTTCCCGGTAAAGAACCTTGGGGAAGTTTCTTAGGAGGTTGGATTAACCATTATCATATTTTAAAGAACTTACCAATTATATTAAGTTTTTTTGGATTTTATTTATTACCGTTTCTAATAATAGAATTTTTAAATTCAGGGTTTAAATATTTTTTTTCCCGATATTTTAAAAGTTTTTTCTTATGCCTAATAATATTAATTTTTCTATCACAAATAAATTTATTAGATTATTTAGGAAATTATACTCAATCTGGAGGTGCAGTTTTAAAAGTCAATTATTTAATACAAAAAAATAATTTTTTACTCCTTTTAGTTTTTAGCTCTATAGGTTTTAGTATTCTAGTTAGATTTTTTAAAGAAGATCCAAAAAATAGCTTGATTATTTTATTACCTGTAATTGTTATATATGGTTTACCGAATTTATTAAACCAAGAATATGTAGAACCTTTAATATTAATTATATTTTTTTTATACTTAAAAACTGATTTACATCAAACTTATTTTAAAAATATTTCTCTTTCTCATTTTATTTTTATTTCATATTTTGCAATATATTTAATAGGTTCAATTTATTTTAAACATTTCCTCTTTAGTTCTTATGAAGAATGGATAATTTTTCTTAATACTCAATAATAAAAATTTATTTTTTGCGAAATGTACCTGAAAGTGAACTTTTAAGTAAATTTATTGCACTTTCTCTCTGTTGTGGGTTAAAAATACTTTTACTTAATTCTTTATTATCTAAAATATTATAAATTTCTGCAATCATATTATAAATTTTATCATTCTTTTCAAACTCTAGAGCAATTAATAGAGTATCAATAGCAAGATAATATAATTTATTTATATAAAAAACTTTTCCTCTTAAATAAAGATATTCTGGATTATCAAAAAATGAAGGTCCTATTTTTGACAATTCTGATTGTGCCTCTTCTATTTTTCCTTTATCTATTAATTTTTCAATTTCAATAAATTTATTTTGATGCATTGGTTATTTTAGTATTTATTATTTTTTTTAATTGATCTTTATAGTCTTTCCACCATTTATTACATTCTTCTTGTTTTTTTTTAATTTTATCTTCATTCCATTTTTCAATTATAGTTTTTGCCTCTACCCATTTATCTACTTTTAAAAATGGATTTGATGGAAATAATCTTTCATAATATTGATAAGTATTTTCTACAATAGGAATGCAGCCACACTCTAAGGCTTCGTATAATCTGTATGTCTCTGGATGCACAAACCCATTTGGACATGGAATAAATATAGTTGAAGATAATATTTTACTCATTTCACTTACATCTATAACTTTTTCATCAAACTTAGGTGTTTTGTGGCAATAAGAAGGACTAATTTCTGATAGTTGAAATAACAAATCATGTCTGCTTGACTTGTGTTGTGTGCCAATAAAAGCCCACTTAAAACTTCTTGTTTCTGCTGGATTTTTTAACAAAGTTCCAGATTTATATCCTATTGGAATGCAACTTACTTTTGGATTTCCAAAATATCTATTAGAACAAAAGGTTCTCCAAACAAAGTTACAGTTATTATAAGTTTCAGATAAATTATGAATTCCAGATTCATCGCCCAGATGTATTAAAAAAATCTGTGAACAAATTAAATTTAAATTTTTATAAAAATTTTTCTTTTTATCGATACTCGAATCAATGACTATTAATGTATCGCTGGGCTCTATTTGTCTTTCGTCTTCAATAAGTTTATATTGAATATTTTCCAAAATCTCAAAAATCCATTTATCTGAATTTTTTTTATGATAAGCTCCCCACCACTCATAATTTGTAGCATCCTGGTTATCATTTTGATTTATTTGATTATTGGTTAATTTATGCGTATTCCAAAGTAATTTAATCATTAAAGATTAAAGTATTATTTTTCTAAAAAACTCTTAAGATGTTTTGATCTGCTTGGGTGTTTTAATTTTCTTAAAGCTTTTGCTTCAATTTGTCTAATTCTTTCTCTAGTGACAGAAAATTGTAAACCTACTTCTTCGAGTGTATGGTCAGTATTCATTCCTATGCCAAATCGCATTCTGAGAACTCTTTCTTCTCTTGGTGTAAGCGTTGCTAAAATTTTTGTCGTAGATTCTCCCAAATTTGCTCTTATAGATGCATCAAGAGGCTGTAATGCATTTTGATCTTCGATAAAATCACCAAGGGTACTATCCTCTTCATCTCCCACAGGTGCTTCTAAAGAAACAGGCTCTTTAGAAATTTTTAAGACTTTTCTCACTCTATCTAAAGGCATAGCTAATTTTTTAGCAAGCTCCTCAGGAGTTGGTTCTCTTCCTCTTTCGCTTAATATTTGTCGTGATGTTCTAACAAGTTTATTGATCGTTTCTATCATATGCACTGGAATTCTGATTGTTCTTGCTTGATCAGCTATTGATCGCGTTATAGCTTGTCGTATCCACCAAGTTGCATAGGTGGAAAACTTATACCCTCTTTGATATTCAAATTTATCAACAGCTTTCATTAAACCAATATTTCCTTCTTGGATTAAATCTAAAAATTGCAAACCTCTGTTTGTATATTTTTTTGCTATAGAAATTACTAATCTTAAATTAGCTTCAACCATTTCTTTTTTTGCTATTCGCGACTCTCTCTCACCCTTTTGAATTCTTCCTACTAATCTTTTAAACTCCCCAACTGGCAAACCAATTTTTTTACTAAATTCAATTAATCTTTCTCTAATTTCTCCAAATTCCTTTTTCTTTTTTTTAAAAAAACTTTTCCAAATAGGGCTGTCATTAAGAAATGATTGAAAATTTGGATTTATTTCATTTCCTAGATAATATTTAAGAAATTCTTCTCTAGAAATTTTATTATCTATAGCTTCTCGCATTAAAATGCCTTCTAGTGAAATAATTTTTTTATTTTCTTGATAATGTTCTTGAACCAAGCTTTCTAATATTGTTTGATTTAATTGCAATAATTTAATTTTATTAATTAATTCAATTTGAATTTTTTTGTAACCTGCTTCTTTTGATCGAGAAAACTCTTTCGCATCTAAAGCGCATTCTAATTTTTCGTTTTGGTATTTGATTAGTTTAGAATAATTTTTACAAAGACTATCAATTGTAGAAATAACTTGAGGTTTTATTTCCTCTTCCATTGCAGCCAAAGATGGATTAAACTCATCTTCATTGGAATAAGTTTCGTCTTTTTCATCTTTTTCATCTTTTGATTTTTCTAATTTACCGTCCTTTTGTTTTTTTTCATTTGATTTCTTTTTTTCTGAGTTTGATGATGAGCTTTCTGCTTCTAAATCTATATAAGATGAGTCTATATCTATAATTTCTCTTACTAAAATTTCATTTTTTTCTAATTTTTCTTTCCATTCAAAAACTTTTTTTGCAGTAAAGGGACTCTCTAAAAGAGATCTAATCATTACTCCTTTCCCAGCTTCTATTCTTTTTGCTATGGCAATTTCACCTTCACGCGAAAGAAGTTCTACGCCACCCATTTCCCGTAGATACATTCTGATAGGATCATCGCTTTTATCAAGTTCTGAGCTTTTTGTTCCTCCTTCTTGTGATGAATCTCTTTTTTTTATTGCACGGTAGTCAGACTTTTTTTCAACAAGGCATACTTTGTTATCAAATATGTGTAAAAATGCACTTTCAATATTTTCTTGACTGTAATGTCTTTTACCAAGAGATTTACCAAGTTCCTCATGTGTAATAAAACCTCTGTGAATACCTTTGTTGAGCAGTCTATTAAAAGATTTTGTGATTAATTTATCCATAGTACTTTTTGTCATTTATTATTGACTAGAAGGACTTATATATAATATTTAAAAAAAAAAAATCTATAGCTTATTTATCCTTCTTTTAATTGGGTTCTTAGAGACAAAAGTTCGGAATAAAGCTTTTCATCCAAATTTAAGGCAACTTTATCCTCTAAAAATTCTATTTTAGCACGTAATTTAATTTTTTTTATCTCATCAACAATTTCATCAAACATACCTACAATCTCATCTTCGTTTTTGTTAATAGTGATAATTTTTATTGGAGCATTAAGATTTATAACATTGATAATATCACTAAACTTTTCATCAAAGTTAGTTGATGAGATTTTTTGTTGATCAAAAAATTCCTCTTTCAATAAAAAATCAATAAGTTTTTGTTTAAACTCTGATAATAGTTTTTTATCAAAATCAACTTTTGAGATTAGTTCAATATTTTTCCTAAAAATATCTAGGTTATTCATAATTAAAAATAAAATAGAAAATTCTTTTAGTTCTTGTTCTTCAAATTTATTTCTTTGTTGATATACTTCTTTTGTTTGTTTGAGTGGTGCAGAAAATTTTTTATATTTTATAAATTTATTTTTTCTAAAATTTAAATTTGGCGTTAAATCATTTATTTTATTAATAAAGTAATCTAGAAAATATTTTGATAATATTTTATCTTGTATTTCGTTACATAAGTTTTTAATTTTTTTTTCAAAAGAAGTAAGAGAATGTGGATCATCTACATCTATTTCTTTATAATAAGAATGCCAAATAAAATCTTGTATTTTTATTTTTCCTTCAGCAAGTTTAAGAAAAGATTCTTTGCCTTGTAGGTTTATATATGCGTCTGGATCCATATTTTCAGGCAATGTTAAAAAGTAAATATTAAAATCTGATTTGATTAATGGAAATAATCGCTCAGCAGCTCTTAATGCTGCTTTACGTCCACTGGCATCACCGTCAAGACAAATTATTGGATTCTTAAAATAATTAGAAATTACATTAATTTGTCTTTCTGTAATTGCAGTTCCCAAATTAGCTACAACATTTTTAATTCCAAATTTATGTAAATTTATAACATCCATATAGCCTTCAACTATAAAAACTTCATTTTTATCGTTTGTAAAATTTTTTGCTGAATTAAAATTATATAAATGATTACCTTTTTTATAAAATTCAGTTTCTGGTGAATTAATATATTTTGCAAAAGATTTTTTAGAAAGAGCTCTTCCTCCTAGTGCAAAAATAGAACCATCTAGGCTTTGAACAGGAAAAATAATCCTGTTTCTAAATCTATCTATATATACTTTTTTGTTTTCATCAAAATAGTAAATACCAGAAGAATTTATTTGCTTCTCGTCAAATTCTTTTTTTAACTTTTCATAAAAATTATTATTTATTGGGGAATAACCAATTTTAAAAAAAATAATTTCATTTAATGGTATCTTTCTTTTTTTTAAATAATCAAAAGCTTCTAAATCTTTTTTAGATATTAATTCTGCATGACAAAGGCTTACATACTTTTCCATAATTTTTTTATAAATTTTCCATCTATTTGTTTTTTCTTCATCTTCTTTAGTAAATCTAAAAGGTTGCATGCCTGCATCTGATGCTAATATTCTTACAGCTTCACCAAATTTATAGTTTTTAGTTTTCATTAAAAAATCAAAAATATTTCCATGTTCTGCCGAACTAAAACAATGATAAAAACCTTTTTCATCATTTACAGTAAAAGAAGGTGTTTTTTCGTTTGAGAAAGGTGATAGTCCAACAAATTCTTTTCCTCTTTTTTTTAATTTAACTGTTTGGCCAACAATTTGAGATACTTTTAATCTTTGTTTTATTTCATCAAGGTATTCTTTGGGATATTTCATGAACCGAGCAGACCTTTTACTATTATATTCACTTTTGAAAAATCAATTGTATCAGAATATTTTTTTTTTAATGTCCCCATAATTTTTCCCATATCCTTTATACTGGAAGCTCCTAGCGATTCTATTATTTCTTTACAAATTTTTTTTGTTTCTTCTTCGCTAAGCTGTTTGGGTAGAAACGAATCAATTATTTTTATTTCTTCCTCTTCTATTTTTAACAAATCTTGTCTTTCTCCTTTTTTATATAAATCCGCCGAATCTTGCCTTTGTTTCTTCATTTTTCTTAAAATTTTTAAAATTTCTTCATCTTTTGCATTTTCTTTTTTTTCGCTACTTCTATTAGCGATATCTTTGTCCTTAATGGCTGATAAAACTAAACGTAAAGTAGAAATTAGATTTTTACTTTTGCTTTTTAGTGCAGAATTATACTGTTCGTTTATTTTTGCTCTTAATGACATGAATAATAATTATAAGAACACTAATTTACTTTACTCAGCAAATTTCTTCAAAAGAAAAAAATTCTATCTTGACTAGATAAAAACTTTTTCGTAGCTTGCGCAAAATCAAGTTTTATAGTAAAAGCCTTTAACTCATGAGTTGTATTTGGTAGTAAAAACAAATTTAACCCATACAT
>MDSV01140951.1_pt1 | contig 12955 bp, 9 predicted proteins | sample 810851 | NCBI WGS metagenome assembly MDSV01 (sample SAMN05326640, study PRJNA326480) | marine metagenome | isolation source: seawater | place: Atlantic Ocean: North East | collected 2012 | reverse complement strand
TAAGTTACCCACACCAGTCCCATGTAGTGCTGATATCAAATGTACTTTTACATATGGGATAAAGTTAAAACGACGATCCATCTCGAGCTTAATATAGTCTCTTTGATCTGGCGTTAAACCATCCCATTTGTTGATCGCTACGACTAGAGCACGACCAGCATCAAGCGCATAGCCAATCATATGCAAATCTTGGTCAACAATACCTTCATGCGCATCAATGACAATGACAGTTACATTAGAGTCTTCAATCGCTTGCAAGGTTTTGATAACAGAGAATTTTTCTACTTTTTCATCGATTTTACCGCGGCGACGTACACCAGCCGTATCAATCAATACGTAGTCTCTGCCCTCACGCTGATAAGGGATATAAATACTATCACGCGTCGTACCAGGCATATCAAATACCACTACGCGATCTTCGCCCAACAGACGGTTAACCAGTGTTGATTTACCAACGTTTGGACGACCGATAATCGCAAGCTTCAAACCGTTTGGCTCAACTATATTCTCTTGCTCAGGCATATCAGCCGTTAAGACTTCAAGCAAGTTGCCCACACCGCGACCATGACTGGCTGCCATCGGATACGGCTCGCCCAATCCTAACGCGTAAAACTCTGCTGGCGCTGCCTCGTGGACGCCATCAACTTTATTGGCAACGACATAGACCGGTTTGCCTAGGGTATGCAAAAACTTGCCAATCTCAGCATCAGCACCAATCATACCAGCACGAGCATCAACGACAAATACAATGATATCTGCTTCGTGAATCGCGGTATGCGACTGCTCAGACATATAGTCATCGATATTACCGCTGCCGTCATCTGCTTCACCAATACCACCAGTATCCACAACGATGAATGACTTATCTTCATAAGTTGCATCACCGTATTGACGGTCACGAGTCAATCCCGACAAATCAGCAACCAATGCCTGCCGACTTTTTGTGAACTGATTAAATAAGGTGGATTTACCGACGTTTGGACGACCAATTAAGGCGACCACAGGCTTGATACTCATGGGTTACTCTCAGTGAAAGGCACAATGACGGACAGTACAATTATTCTTATGACCACTGATATAACAATAGTAACGAATAGGGCTGCACTTAACCGCAAATTAAAATGAATGATAAAACAATAGCAAAAATAGTAGCTAGCTATTTTTTGGCTAAAAAATAATTGGGACGACTAAATTATATATAGTATATATGGTTAGCACATCGGTCGCATAGAGTACGCGAAAGCCTGTACTTAAACAAGCGATTTACACAAGGCACTAAACGCTGACTAAGCAGCGTTTGTGTTTTGTAGATAAAAACCAGTGTACTGTTTTATCAGCGCGTTAGCTGCCAGATAGCAACTTGTCCTGACGTGCTTTGAGTCATCAGGCGATTGCCTTGTACTTGCAAGTTCGTCAACGTCCCTTTTGTCTGCACGCGGCTAACAATATTGCCAGTAGCAGGGTCAAATAAATGTACCACACCGTCAAAATCACCGACTGCAATATAATTGCCAATCATGACAGGATTGGTTAGGTCACGATAAGCCAGTGCCTCACTTTCCCACAATGTCTCGCCACTATTGCGATCATAGGCAACCACTTTACCATCTAGGCTAGTAGCAATCACTTGCTGAGGGTTGACGGCAAGTGCTTTTAAACTAGCAAGCTCATTGACGAACATCACTTGACGTGAGGCCAAATCAATACCTAATAGCTGACCACTATAACTAATCGCAAACAGCTGATTTTTATCCACGATAGGCTTGCCATCGACATCGCTCATGCGCTCAACTTCGCTGCTTCCAGACCCAATGCCAACACGTCTTGACCACTTTGGTAAGCCATTATCAACGGTGACTGCATGCAAACGACCATCAGCAGTCGCCAACAATGCCGTTTCATTATCTAGCAAAGTTGGTGCCGCACTACCGCGCACGCTGATCGCTGGTACTTGCGTCGCAAACTGCCACACTGATTCACCAGTCTGTAGCGATAAGCCATGCAAGAAGCCATCATTCGCTGATAATACCACACGATTATTACTAATAAGCGCTGGGGATAAAACCGACCCTGACAACTGCTGCTGCCAGCGTTTTGCGCCAGTCATAGTATCAAACGCCATTACTTGACCATTGCGAGTACTCACAACCGCTGTCTGACTCAGCGCATCCAACGCCACGCCGCCTGTGATCTGATCACCGACGTTAACCGACCATAAGCGCTCGCCTGCCTGATTAAACCCTATCAGATCACCACCGCGTGATGCCGTAACGATTTGCCCATTGGCGTAACCAACTTGCAAATCTAGAGGGTCTTTCTTACTGGCTTTTTTGTTACCTACATCGGTGCTAAATACTGGCTGGAGCACGTTGAGCGGTTGCGCAATCTGTACCAATTTTACTGGGTCATTAACCACTGGCTTGATGCCGCGGTTACACCCAATCACTGCAGTGCTCATTACGGCAAGTACTGCCACATGCATGACTGTCTTCTTGATAGTCTGACTACTTAACGTAGTTTTTAACATTTTGCTAGAGCGAATAGATTGAGTCATTATATGTTCTCACTACAAATGAATTATTATTAATTGGTACATTGGCCAACAGCACATTAGTCATTATGACGTCATATCAAAAAGCATTTAATCGATTGCTACTGCTCAATACTATCTTAGTTATTTACTGAGCTTAGTTATTTACTGAACTTAGTGACTTATTGAGCAGCTTCAACGCTCGTATTTTCTGAGTTTTCAACCACTAATGGCTGCTCAGGAGTCGCTGATTCTTGGATAAGACTGGTGCGCCCAGCAATTGGCTCAGGAGTGATACCCAAGCTTTCCATCTTTAAGGCCAATACTGCACGCGTTTCTTGGCGACTACGTAATAGCTCCCAAGCATTATTGTAAGACTTAATCGCTGATTCTTTGTTGTCTTGTGCCAAGTAGATATCACCCAGCAGCTCTTGCTGACTGGCTTCAAACGAGCTTGGCATATCGTTGTTGGCTTCTGACAAGGCCGCATCTGCATCGCCTGTCGCCAGTAACGTCTTGGCATAACGCAGCTGAGTGATTGCCTTTAGACCGGCATCGCCCAGATCGATTGCTAGCGCTTGCTTAAATGTCTCAGCTGCCGCCGTAAAATCATCATTATCGACCTGTTGGCGAGCTTTTATCATCAGCGCTTGCCATGCGTATACTGATTCACCATGCGTACTGACTAAAGCATCAATATCTTTGTCTAACTGTGTGCGGCTCTGTACCAGCGACTCTTGTGCATCGGCTTCTAGATCTGGATTTTGCGAAGCCAGGCTGACTTCTTCATTCAGTCGTTGGATATCGGCATATTGATCAGCGGCGACAGTATCTACTCGCGCATGGTTGTTCTGCCAGTATGTCCAGCCAAAATAAGCAGCCAGTGCCAACAAAATCGCAGTGACAATATAACTACCATACTGCTTTAACGCTTGCATGGAGTTGTCTGCATTCGGCGAATTGGGGGTCAGAGCCATATATATTTACCTGATAAAATGTACATTAAATTGCTGATGCCAAAATCAAAACTGCGGCGTTGCAAGACGATTATTTACGAGAAAAGTTATCTTTACTCGATAGCCAATCTTGTGTGACAGTCTGCTGCTCACCCGTCTGCATGTCTTTGATACTGATGGTATTATCATCCAGCTCTTGCTGTGCGATAATGACTGTCAATGCTGCGCCGGACTTATCTGCCTTTTTCATTTGCGCTTTTAGACTCGTTGCACTTGCCATCTTCACGCGTACATCTGGACGACTATAACGTAGGTTTTGTGCGTAGCTGATACCTGCACTATAAACGTCAGAATGCGCCACGACAAAGACATCACAAGCGGGTTTGTCAGCAATCGGTGCCACGGCTTCCATCAGTAGCAATAAGCGCTCGAGCCCCATTGCAAAACCAATAGCCGGTTCAGATTTTACAGGTTTTTTATCTGACTTATCATCGTTTGTACCTATGGACTTTAATTGTCCAACCAGACCGTCATAGCGACCACCAGCGCATACCGTCGCTTGACTGCCAAGCTTATCCGTTACCCACTCAAAGACCGTTTTATTATAATAATCAAGACCGCGCACCAGATGTGGATTAATCTCAAAATCGATACCAAGCGCAGTCAGATAAGCTTGAACTTGTTCGAAATGCGCCACACTCTCTGTACCCAAGAAGTCAGCAAGCTTTGGTGCGTCTGCCAATACTGCCTGCGTACTCGCTTCTTTACTATCTAAGATACGTAATGGGTTGGTCGTCAAGCGACGTTTGCTGTCTTCGTCTAATTGATCTTTTTTGTCCGTCAAATAGGCAACCAGCGCTTCGCGATAGGCATGGCGTTCATCAAGCTCACCTAGGCTGTTTAACTGTAAGTGCATCTCATCTTTTAAGCCCAGTTCTTGCCACATCAGATGCGTCATTGCAATCAGCTCAGCATCAGCGTCTGGTAGCGCACTACCAAAGCTTTCGACACCTAGCTGATGAAACTGACGATAGCGGCCTTTTTGCGGACGCTCATAGCGGAACATTGGGCCAACGTACCAAAGCTTCGGCGTGTCCCCACGCAATAAGTTATGCTCGATAACGGCACGTACTGCCCCTGCTGTGCCCTCAGGACGCAAGGTCAAAGGCGTAGGTGGCTCAGATTTATCAGTGAAGCTGTACATCTCTTTTTCAACGATATCTGTCGCGCCGCCAATCGCACGTGCGAATAGATCAGTTTGCTCAACGATAGGCAAGCGAATATGCTCATAACCATATCTACCAAGTACATCAGCTAATATCGCTTCTAGATGCAGCCACTTTGCTGATTGGTCAGGCAAAATGTCATTAAACCCTTTAATAGCTTTAATCATGATACGGTCATGTCCTTAAAATTTAACAGTTATGTCTATTATTGTTATCTACGTATTAACATAAAAAATGTGCTGCCTACCCTTTGTTTACACAGCAAAAAGCAGATACTTATATTTCGACTTATTTTACGCGAATAATCTCGTTCTCGCGCTTTTTCGCCAAATCTTCTGCATGGGCGCGAACCATACTTTCTATTTCATCGACTACATTGTCGGTATCGATAAGATGGCTTTTTTGACCCATACGGTATACCAGTGATCTTGGTGCGGCACCAACGATACCAATATCTGCTTCTTTTGCTTCGCCTGGACCATTCACTTTACAGCCAATCACGGATAAATCCATTGGTTCACGGATGTCTTCCAAACGCGATTCTAGCGCTGTCATCACTTTAATCACGTCAAACTCTTGACGAGAGCAGCTTGGGCAAGCGATAAAATTAACACCGTTCGAACGTATGTTGAGCGATTTTAAAATATCAAAGCCAATTTTGATTTCTTCTTCAGGCTCAGCCGCTAAGGAGATACGAATCGTATCGCCGATACCGTCTAATAACAGACCACCAAGCGCAATGGCAGATTTGACAGCACCAGTACGGTAGACACCTGCTTCAGTGACACCTAAATGCAGTGGGTTATCAATCTGCGCTGATAGCAGGCGATACGCATCCAATGTCAAAAACACATTACTGGCTTTGACAGACACTTTGTATTGGTCAAAATTAAGACGCTCTAAAATGTCGATATGACGCATTGCTGACTCAAGCATCGCCTCCCCAGTCGGCTCAGTATACTTACGCTGAATGTCTTTTTCTAAAGAGCCTGCATTGACGCCGATACGAATAGGAATATTGTGATACTTAGCACAAGCAACCACTTCACGCACCTTGGCATCGCTACCGATGTTACCAGGATTGATACGCAAACAATCAGCGCCGGCTTCAGCCACTGCTAAGGCAATCTTATGATCAAAATGCACGTCTGCAACCAAAGGTACGCTCACCAGTTTACGAATCTCGCCAAAGGCTTTGACGGTATCCATCGTCGGCGTTGATACGCGCATCAAATCAGCACCGGCTTCTACGCAGCGCTCGATTTGGGCGACGGTTGCCGCCACATCGCAAGTGTCAGTGTTGGTCATGCTCTGTACGCTAATTGGCGCATCACCACCAATCGCAACATCGCCGACATAGATTTTTTTGGTCAAACGGCGGTTAATAGGCGATGGCATTGACATAGATAAATCCTTAAATCAAAAATAGAAAAACCACAGGCTTGTATATATAAATGAGCTTAGACGTATAGTAGTTTTATTAAACGCTAGTAATCATGCTCGATAAGAGGCCAATGATGACTAAGGTACTAGCTCAAAGGTAGCTTGCTTATCCGTTGCATAAGTATCTAAAGCAACCGTTTCTTGATTGAGCATCAAGCTAACATTATCGATATTATCAATTTGTACACTAAATGGTGGCACACCTGTTAGGTCATAGTCACCTGCCGTCTGTGAACCGCTGATGAGACTATTACCCGATGCATCCGTGATGCTAACCACAGCATCATCGGTCAACTTCACGTTTAAAAAAGCCGTATCTGCACTGGCAGCACCTAAATTCAACGCAGAGCCAGACGCACCGATATCACTTGCATCATTACTAATCGCAGCCCCTTGCGCTTGCTCAATAGCAGATACATCTTCAACAGTAGAGACAGGCTCTTGGCTATTTTCTTTACTCGCATTACTCACCATACGGAATAAAAATACTGCCAAGATAATGAGTCCAATCACACCGATGATCAATAGCGGATTAAAACGAATACGATTGTGTGTATCGCGTTGCAGCGTGCCCATTGGTTGCAATGGTGTATCAGTATTATTGACCGATTTGGCTTTGAGTTCACTGGGGTAAGCGGCATCAAAACTACTCGCGATTTTGGCTGAGTCTAGGCCCAAATATTTGGCATAGTTAATAGCGAAGCCACGAGCAAATGCCGCTTGCGGTAATTCAGCAAAGTTTTCGCTCTCTAGTGCTTCTAGATGACGTTTTAAGATAAATAACTCGGCGGCTGCCTCTTCTAAACTGACTTGCTTTGTTTTACGGGCTTGCTGCAACGTGGCACCAAATGATCCCTGAGCGTTAGATTGAGTGTTTGATGATGGGGTGATCATTTCCATGGTGCCTCTGGATTGTTAAGCCAAGTCTTAAGTTGTTTCGCTTCGTCGCTCAATGGATAAGCGGACAAAAGCTGCTGTGCCAATTGCTGGCGAGTTGTAATGTTATTTTGTGCTGCCGCAAGTTTGATACCTTGTAGGAGCAATCTAGGACTGATGCCCTGCCCTTGTACCAATATCAAGGTCTCGTCATACAAGCGCTGAGCCTGCGGTACTCGCTGCTGCTCAAGCAATAAATCTACCAGCTCGATATGAGCAATAATACTATTGCGATTGCCATCTAGGGCCCGCAAAAACGCTTTAGCAGCGGCACTATTGTCACCCAACTGAAGGTATGTACGCCCTAAATTCTCTAACGCACCGATACGGCCTTCGTAACCTAATGAGGCGCCTGCAATCTCAAACTGCTCTGCCGCCTCACGATAGCGCTTCATCTGTGATAAATAAACACCGTAATTATTGTGTGCTTGCACAAAGTCTTTATCCAGCGCGATGGCTTTTTTAAAGTATTGATCGGCTTTTGCAAGATTAATGCGACTGCCTTCTTGCTGCAACAAAACGCCCATCATATCATAGGCTGGCGCGTAACGGCTATCAGCAGCAAAGGCTTTTTCGAGTTGACGCTGCGCCGTATCGAGCTCATTTTTGCGGATATATTGTGCAGCAAGTGAGGTACGTACACGAGCAATTTCTTGCTGATCTAAGTTGCGGTCACCACTGGACCTCGTGGATGTCTGATAAGGCGCGATGCCTGACAAGTCATTGTTTGGTGCACTCTGACAGCCACTTAGCAATAATAATGCGAGTGCGGCAGTCAGTAATGCGCACTTCGGTGCAGTGATTCGGTTCGTCACCACACCTGCCTTTTTATAAAGGTTGAAAAATGGTTTTTGCTCTACCAACTCATAAAAATTTTTAGAAGTCATCATAGCCGCCATCATAAAACTGTGGTTCAATGCATTCGATCTTCGAGGCATCAGTTTAATAGATTTAGCCCCTATAAGTACAATTTAGTTGTTATTAATTGCTATGTTCTTCAATCTTGACCGTTATTGATACATTTTCATTACCGTTGCGACAGATAAAAGACAGCTAAGCTTTTATGCCAAGCAGACAATTAGCGTGTCGTACAAGTAGATTATGAAACGCTTTCACGATCTTTGATGCTCTGCTGCCATGCTGCTGAACGTCTGGTACGGTCAGCCACTTGTCCAACTAGCTGACCGCAGGCGGCATCAATATCATCACCGCGTGTTTGACGAATGGTGCAAACAAACCCAGCTTCACTCAGTATATTACTAAACGCGTGAATGCGATTGTTGCTTGACTTATCGTACGGCGCATGTGGGAACGGATTGAACGGAATAAGATTTATCTTACTTGGTAGCCCTTCTAATAGCGCGACCAACTGATGAGCATGCTCATTGCTATCATTGACACCATCCAGCATCACATACTCAATCGTGACGTGCTTTTTATGACGCGGATTGACATCATAGACGTAGTTTTTCGCAGCGGCAATCAGCTCATCTAACGGATATTTTTTATTAATAGGTACTAGCTCATTACGCAGCTCATCGTTTGGCGCGTGTAGCGAGATGGCTAGTGCCACATCGATGTCTTTGGCAAGCTGATACATTTTGGGTACGACACCAGAAGTCGATAAGGTCACTCGGCGCTTTGATAATCCGTAAGCATGATCGCTAAGCATGATCTCCATCGAGCCAACCACCGGCTTATAGTTCAATAGCGGCTCGCCCATTCCCATCATGACAACATTGGTGACGTTATTTTCCCATAGGCTATGATCCACGTTTTCTAAGCTTTCATTTTCGTCCGTCATATATGAAGCATTAGCGACCCACAGCTGTCCAATAATCTCAGCGGCACTCAAATCACGCTCAAACCCTTGCTTGCCCGTACTACAGAAACTACAATCGAGTGCGCAGCCAACTTGCGAAGACACACATAACGTTTTGCGGCCGTTTAGTTTACTATCATCAGCCGGAATCAATACGGTCTCGACTAATGAGCCGCCTGTCACTTCAAACACCCATTTACGCGTGCCATCATCGCTGTATTGACGATGAATAACCTTGGGCGGGACCACACAAGCATTGAGCGACAATTTATCGCGCAGTGATTTACTTAAGTTGGTCATCTTCTCAAAGTCCGTCACCCCATGCTGATAAATCCATTTGATGACTTGAGTCGCACGAAATGGCTTTTCACCGATACTTTTGAAGTAATCAGACAGCTGTGCTTGTGTCATGCCCAACAGATTGGTTTTTGCGTGCGCCTCGTCTACTAGCTTAATACTATCAGTAAGCTTGGTAGGTACGTGCTGGATTGGTGCTTGAACAGTTGACATAATAGGTAACCTTTTTGCATACGCTTAAATAAGCGCGGCAATTATTGAGATGAGCGTTGCCGTACATACGTATGGCAGGAATGCATGAGCAATCCGTTATGAGCGCAGTTTTGGTATATTGAGTAAAAACATGCTGATAAAGGATTGATAACGCTAGTTAAAAATAATAATGAGGGAAACGTCGGACAATTTCAATATAGAGTGCGCTATTATAATCGAAGTTACCCATTGGCAAATAGCGAAAACGATTTATAGCGAAAACGGCCTATACCCATAAGATATAAGCCGTCTTGCAAAAGCAATTATTAACAATCAATATGCTAAATAATAGCTGACATTAATAACTGCTGCTATTAACGCTTACGTGCACAAACTTCATCATCGCTGAAGAAGTAGCTGATTTCACGTGCTGCTGATTCAGCTGAATCTGAGCCATGTACCGCGTTTTCGTCGATGCTGCTCGCAAAATCAGCACGGATAGTGCCTTCAGCCGCTTCTTTTGGGTTAGTCGCGCCCATGATTTCACGATGTTTAGCGATCGCGTTTTCGCCTTCTAGTACTGATACCAATACTGGACCTGACATCATGAAAGATTTTAGGTCATTGTAGAATGGACGCTCAGCGTGCTCAGCGTAGAAACCACCTGCTTTTTCATCATCAAGTTGTAGCATTTTAGCGGCAACGATTTTTAGACCCGCGTCTTCAAAGCGGCTATAGATAGCGCCGATGTGGTTGCCAGCAACTGCGTCAGGTTTGATGATAGATAAAGTACGTTCGTTAGCCATGAAAAGCTCCTAATGGATGAGTGGGTTAAAAAATTGAACTAAAATAAGAAATGAAATAGCAAAGAAGTCGCCTTATCACGAACCTCTCATTTTATCTCCGACTACTATATTGGCTTAGACTTATTGAAATGGTTCATGATTTATCAATATAAATATAAATTCAAGACAGACCAAAACAGAATTATTGCTTATCAAAACGTGAAAAAGGACTCCACCTGATGTTAGGGTGGAATTGAATTTCGCCTAGCGTTTCGTTTATTATATTATATCTTTACACAAATAATATATTGAAATAAATTATTGTAAACTTTAGAGTTTATATTATATCAAAAAAAATGAATCGGCGTTATGAAAATCAACAAAGCGTATAAATTTAGGCTTGAGCCTAATGCAGAGCAACAGATTATTCTAAATAATCTTGTCGGCTCTGCACGCTTTGTTTGGAATCAAATGCTAGCGATCTCATTTGAGATGTTTGCCAAAAATGAATTTATTAATGCCACCAACTTGGTTAATAAAATCATGGTTCTAAAGAACAATCCTGATTTTGACTTCTTAAGAACCCATGCCAATGCTGTGTCTTTACAACAAAAAGTACGTGATCTTGCCTCTGCTTGGTCACGATTTTTCGACCCTAAAGTTCATGCTAGGCTCAAAGAAAACAAAAAGAAGTTTCGAAAACCCAAGTTTTTTAAGCTAAGTGATGGCACAGAGATTCAACTACGACAACTGATGCCAAGATTTAAACGTAAATCCGATGGCTGCGACTCAATCAGGCTTGTTCAGTTTGATAAATATTGCCGTGTTGAAGGTAATCGCGTCAAACTACCTAATGGCGTGGGATTTGTAAAATTTAAAAAATCACAAGATATCATCGGCACCATTAAAAACGTCACCATCAGCAAGAAATCAGGTCACTGGTACGTGTCGTTTGGCACTGAGCGAGCATTATCTGAGAACCCAACTCACCCCTCCAAAAGCGCCATAGGTATTGATTTAGGTATCACTAAACTCATTACCACCTCAGACGGTCAATACATCAAACCCAAAAACAGCTTTAAAGCCAATCAAATTAAACTTGCCAAATTGCAGCGTCAATTAAGTAAGAAAGTAAAGTTCAGTGAAAACTGGAAAAGGCAAAACCGTAAGATTCAAAAATTACACAATCACATCGCCAATATTCGCCATGACTACTTGCATAAAATCACTACCGCGATCAGCAAAAACCACGCCATGATTGCCTGTGAAGATTTAAAAGTCGCCAATATGTCGAGATCAGCTAGCGGTACGATGGAGAAAAAAGGTCGGCATGTCAAAGCCAAATCAGCATTAAACAAATCAATCTTAGATCAAGGCTGGGGCATGATGGTTAATATGTTTGAGTACAAGCAACAATGGCAAGGCGGGTTGCTCATTAAGGTAAACCCACGTTACACCAGCCAAACCTGCTTTGAATGCAAGCATATTGCCAAGGAAAATAGACGCACTCAAGCAAACTTTGAGTGCGTCGAATGCAGGTATGTTACGAACGCAGATGTTAATGCGGCTCGTAATATATTAGCGGCAGGACATGCCGTTTTGTCTGCGGAGGGAGGATGCGTTAAAGGTCGCCCTTTGAAACAGAAAACTTGTGACCTTCGTGAGAAAGCCACCTAAGAGCTTATGCTTTTAGAATTCCCCACTTGAGCTTGGCGAAAGTGGTGGAAGTATGTCAATATAATGATTAAGCGTATAAATGATAGGATTAATTTATGGCGATAACTTACACAAAGATAAATTGAGCAAGGTTTTACCGCTCATCAATCTTCTTATTTACCAAAAATAAAACCCCAATGTTTGGCATCAGGGTTTTGTAAATAAAACAGACAATATCTTTATAACCAATTAAGCATCATACGGATCGCGTAATACAATCGTTTCTTCACGGTCAGGACCGGTCGAGATGATATCAACTGGGCAACCAATCAATTCTTCGATACGTTTGATGTAAATTTTAGCGTTTTCTGGTAGGTCATCATAGCTTGTGATACCAACGGTTGACTCGCTCCAGCCTTGTAGGGTTTCGTACTTAGGCGTGACTGACTCATAGAATTCAGCATCATGCGCGCCTGCACACTCAGTCTCAGGTAAGTTGTAACCTACACCGATTAGCAACTCTTCAAGACCATCTAGTACGTCAAGCTTGGTCAAGCAGATACCTGACATAGAGTTAAGTACTACTGCACGGCGTAATGCTTCAGCATCGAACCAACCACAGCGACGGGCGCGGCCAGTTGTTGCACCAAATTCATGACCGACTTTGGCTAAGTGAGCACCAACATCATCGAACAATTCAGTTGGGAACGGACCACTACCAACGCGCGTAGTGTACGCTTTGGTGATGCCAAGTACGTAGTCTAAATACAATGGACCGATACCTGTACCCGTTGATACACCACCAGCGGTTACGCTTGAGCTGGTCACAAACGGATAAGTGCCGTGATCGATGTCAAGTAGTGTGCCTTGCGCACCTTCAAACATTAGGTTTTTGCCAGCCAGACGCAATTGGTTAAGGTCTTCGGTGACATCAGTAACCATGCCTTTGATCTCATCGCGCCACTCTTTACAAAGCTTAAGTGTCTCATCAAAATCAATCGCTTCAACTTTATAATACTCAGTCAGTTGGAAGTTGTGATATTCGATTAGGTTACGCAGTTTTTCTTCTAGATCTTCACGGAACAAGTCAGCAAGCTTGATAGCACGGCGTG
>MDSV01248243.1_pt1 | contig 12956 bp, 11 predicted proteins | sample 810851 | NCBI WGS metagenome assembly MDSV01 (sample SAMN05326640, study PRJNA326480) | marine metagenome | isolation source: seawater | place: Atlantic Ocean: North East | collected 2012 | reverse complement strand
TAGACTGCGAACACTTTGAAGAGTCTTTAAAAAATTCTCTTTTAGAAAAACCAATAAGGCCACTCATATTCTCAAAAACTATTTATAGGTTTATTACTTATTCTCAAATCATCAAAGCATTTAAAAGAAAAAGTATCAGAATTTTTTATAGGAATCTTATTGGGCTCATTATAGATTCATTAAGACAGGGTTGGAATAACAAAGTTAATTAGAACTTTTTTCAATTTAATATAGAGGACTTACTAATTGGATTTAATTTTTTTAATTCTCTGGTTTATTTTTCCTTATATTTGGTTTCATATGCTGAAATTTTCTTCAATTCAGCTTTTTGAAGTCTCAATACCAAGCATCCTTATCTGGTTTATATTTGCTTTCTCATACTTTGGGTTCCCTCTTTTGTGGTTTGGTTTAGATTCATACAGGAACTATGACGTTCAAGATAAAGACATAATTTTAGGTATGTTTTTACATACTGCATTTTCTATAAGCTTTTTAATAATAGGGTTTTTTATCGGAAAAGTTCTTTTGGGCTCCTTAAAAATTAGAGAAATTTATCAAGAGAAACTTTCTTACTTCAAATCTGAGCATAGAATTACGTATCTTTTTTACTTCCTTCTTTTCCTGATATGTTGTTTTGTACTAATATCTTATGTCAACGCAGTAGGTTTTGAAAACTTGGCTTTTCTTGTAGCTATTGGTTTTCTTTCCGAAGGTAACATTACAGAGTTAAGATCTTCATCAACAAACGCTTTCAATAATTATCATTGGTATAAGTTATTCATGATCGAATTAATGCTTGCTGTTACTCTTTTCTTTTTTAGCCTGAGCCTTTGTCAGAAAAATTATTTAAGAAATATTGTAATGGCTTTCTCAATTTTAGTTTGCTCATTTGCTTTACTAATGTCAGGAGAAAAAGGTCAAATAATTGAAATAATTCTTGGCTTATTTTTAGTATATTGTTTGACTAGAAATTCAGGAAAATTCTCTATCAAAAATATGATTATTTTTTCTTTTATCGGGGTTCTGACAGTATTTCCAATTTATTACTTCTTAATGGAATCTGGCAGCTCTTATGAAGCCCTTACAGGTATTCTTAGTAGACTTACAACAGGACAGCTCCAACCTATGTATGTTTATTTTGAATATGTTCCAGATTATAGAGATTTTTTGATGGGAAAAACTTTTCCTAATCCAGGCTTGATTTTTCCCTACGAGCCGGTAACTATCACGCAAGAAGCTATGGCTTGGTATAATCCTATTGAAGCTTCTCAAGGAATTGTTGGCTCTTTACCAGCTATGTTTTGGGTTGAAGCATATGTAAATTTTGGATCATTTTCGATTTTAATAGTTTCTTTTTTATTAGGTCTTTTTCTATATTCTTTAAATATATTTTTCACTCAATTTAAACCAAATCCGATAGTAATTTCTTTATTCGTTTGGTTGATATTATTTTATAAAGATTTAGCTGTAAGTTTTTTTTCAGATTTTTTTATAAGTATTTTCTTATTTTGCGTGGTTCTAATAACTTTTTTCGTATATCTCTTTAGCAATAAAGGGCGTATTTTTATTCAGAGATAAAAAGGTTTGATAACTATAAAAACGCATTTAAATTATCTTGAGGAAATAAAGTGGTTGTCTCAAGTTATATTCGAAGAAATTCTTGGCTTGAATTATATTTTAGAAATTCATGATGAAGAAGATTTCAAGGTAATTACAAATGAAAAAGAAATTGTATTAGAGAATTTTTTTCTGAAGAATCAGAAAAAAAAATGGCTCAAACCATTCTCTTTTAAGGAAATGAGTATCAAATACATTAATCTTTTTGATTGCTTCAATAGAGAGTTTTATCAGGATAATCTTCCAGTAATTTTTGGAAATCCAAATATAAAAATATTCAAAAATAAATATATTTTTAATTTCGATGTTTTAGGAACAATATTTTTTTTCCTATCTGACTATGAAAGTGCGTGTTCTCCTTATAAAGATAAGCATGAAAGATTTGAATTTAAAAACTCAATTCTCAGTAAGGAAGATTTAATTTACAGACCCATAGTCGATGAATATATTGAAATTCTTATGCATGCTATAAAAGTTTTAAACCCTTCTTTAAATCCAATTAAGACAAAATCAAAACTAAGCATTTCGTGTGATGTGGATAACCCTTATAACGAATATACAAAATCATTTATTTTGACTCTGAAAAAATGTGCCGGTGACATCTTAAAGAGAAAAAGTAGTAAAGATTTTTTCATAACCTTAACTAATTACTTTCTTTCCAAGTTAGGTGTATATATCTTTGATGATTTATTTAATTTTAATTGGATGATGGACGAGGCCGAAAAAAACAAATTAAAAATTAATTTTTTCTTTATATTTTTAAAGTCTGATAAACAAATGGATGGATATTACTCTTTAAATGAAAAAGCTCTTATGGACTTGTTACTTAACATCCACCATAGGAAACATATCATAGGTATTCATTCAAGTTACAAAACATTTAATAATCCAATACTTATTAGAAAAGAGTTAAAAAAATTTAGATCCGTTTTAAAAGAAAACAAAATAAATCAAGAAGAAATTATAAATAGACAACACTATTTAAAATTTTCTTATAAGACATTTGAATATCTTTCAAAAAATTTAGTTTCCATGGATTGTTCTATCACTTTTGCAGCTAATCCTGGCTTTAGATGTGGCACTTCAAGAACATTTAGCATGTTTGATTTGCAAAATAGGGAGATTTTAAATATCAAGCAACAACCTCTGATTATTATGGACAATTCAATTTTAAGTGAAACTTATATGGGAGTGACTGAAAATGAAAGTGTTTTAGGCCTCATAAAAGATCTAAAAAAAGCTGTTGATTATTTTGGAGGAACATTATCAATCCTATGGCACAATGATTCTTTACGGTCTTCAAAAGAAAAATCTCTTTACAAAAATATTTTGTCATTACAATTCTGAGGAAGGATGAAGCCATATGAATGAAGATTTAGATATAAATTTCATAATAGATAGCTCTTTAGGGGATCACACAAAAAATAGGGCTATTTATACATTTGAAATCTTTTGTTCGGTTTTTGAAATAAAATTAAACAAAAATGGAAAAAAAGTTTTCTATGGCCATAAAGATAACTTTTTAAGTGATGCTATAAATCTTAGTTGTGACGAAGAAATAATAGGAAGAGATATCTTCTCAAAACTCAATGAAATATTCTTCTTTAATCCAAATTCTTTACATTTAAAAACAGATTACGGTATTTCAAAAGTACCCATATTTACGAGAAGAAATGATTACATAGATTGGATATCTCAATCATTTGAATTTTTATCTATGGCTTATGAATATTCAGTCAAGGAAAGAGATAATATTGGGAGAATTGACTATGAAAAAACACTTTTTGGAAATTTTAATTTAGATCCAAAAATCCCGTATGTTTCAGTGTATTTTAACCTTCTTTTCAAGGAAATTTTTGGGTTTAACTTCAAAGATAATGAAACTAAAGACTATATTGCAATATCTCATGACGTGGACTTTTTACCAACTGCAATACGTGATTTTTTTTATAGAAATATAAAAAATTCTCTAATTCAATTTTTGAGAAAAGAATTTTCTCTCTCTTTTAAAACATTCTTTATTTCTCTCTATCAACTTTTTGAAAAAAAAAATAGAACTGGAAATTTGGAACTAATTTATGAAAAAGAAAAAAAGCTAGGTGTAAGTTCTACTTATTTTTTTATACTTTCCAATACCCATCGTAGAGATGGTAATTACACATTTGAAAAACATTTAGAAAAAAAATTTTTAAATAATTTATTAAAAGATGGAAACGAAATTGGTACTCATGGATCTTATAACTCGCTATTTGAAGAAGGCCTTCTTTTAAAAGAGCTCAATTTTGCACGTAATAGTAAATTTGATTTAGGTTTTAGAGCTCATTGGTTAAGGTTTCCATCTATAGAATATCTATTAAAATCTTTAGAGAGAAATTCAATGATGTATGATTCCTCGATAGGCTTTTCTTTTAAGATTGGTTTCAGGTCTGGAGCTAATTTTCCCCATCCTTTTTACAATTTTTTTGAGGAAAAAAAATCTGATGTCTATCTCTTACCTTTTGCAATAATGGATGGTTCTTTAAACCAAGAAGCGCTTGAATCCAAAAAAAATCCTAAAGATATAGTCGAATCTCTTTTAAATTACAAAAAACTTATTAAAAAGTCAGGATTTAGTATCATTTGGCATAATACATCGTTGGTTGGAACGGAGTTTTCTAATTCAATCAAAAACACTTATTGGGAAATTATTAAAAATAACAAAGCTAGTTGCGTTACTTGTAAAAGTCTGGTGAATAGCTTCAAAAAGATTTGATGAAGACTATTTTTATATTTTTGTTAAGTTTTTTACCTGCTCTAATAAAAAATCCTATTTTTAAAGCTTTTGGATTAACGATTGAAAAAGGAGCTACCATTGGTTTTGGATCGGTTCTAATCGTAGAAAATCTATCCATGCAAAAAAATACAAAGATAGGACCCTTATCATTTGTTAAAGCTAAATCTCTAGAAATGAAATCCGAAGCTAAAATATCTTCATTGGTATTCATTAAATGTAGAAAAGTTTTTCTTGATGAGTATTCTAAAATGTCTCCTCTCTCAATAGTTCTCTCTGGAATGGAAAAGTCATCTAATCTTTATTTGGGAAAACATAGTCAAATTTTTCCCTTTTGCTGGATTGAGCCTGGTGAAGGAGTCATCATTGGATCTGATACTGGAATAGGAGGACATACCTTGATTTTTACTCATGGCGTTTGGTCAGACTATCTTAAAGATGGTCCTATAAAACATGCTCCTGTAAAAATTGGTGATCATGTTTGGCTTCCTTGGAGAGTATTTGTAATGCCAGGAACTAAAATTGCAGATAACTCCGTAATTGCTGCAGGCTCAGTAGTTTCTAGTGAAACTGAGATTGGAAGTCTATACGGAGGGATGCCGGCAAAGCTTATAAAAAGAAAAGTTATTAAAGAACTCTCTCATGAAGAAAAAGAAAAAAGAGCAATGAAAATCATTACAGAATTTAATAGTAAATTCCCTACGAAATTAATATCTATAAATGAGTTCAACAAAGATACAGAAATAGTATTTTCTACTGATAAAGTTGATAAGAATTTGTTCAACGTGTGTAAAAAAAACAAGATAGATTTAATAGATTACGAAATTAAAACATATTTTTTTTCAAAAAATCCAAATGAGGAATTTTTATTCTTTTTAAGGCGTTATGGAATCAGGTTAGGAATGAAAAAGTATTAAATTTCAATCTATTTGATAAAAAATTTCATATAACTAAAAACTCTTTTATGAAATTTTCTTAGAGGTTGATTATAATAAGTACCTTCTCAGACAGAGATATAAATTTTATCTTTTTTAATGAATCTTAAAGTACTTCACTTAACACATACAGATATTAATAAAGATCCTAGAATTATCAAAAGTATAAAAGCTATAGATAAATTATCTTGGATTGAAGTTTTTGGAATAGGTATTCAACATTCTGGCCTTTATGCAAGAAGATTTGAAACTAAGGATTCGATTGATATAAACTCGATTTCCTTAAAATTATTTAGTAAAAAACTTACCTTTTTGCCTAATATATTTAGGCACTTGTTCACTTTATTAGAGTTCCTTATAAGATCTTTTTTTATCATTATTAGATTTAAACCCTCGGTTATACATTGTCATGATACCTTAGCTCTTCCGATTGCTATTTTATTCAAGATATTCCATTCCAAATTAAAAGTTGTTTATGATGCTCATGAACTTGGATCAAACCGAAATGGTATTGGTAATTTCTTTTCAAAGATTGTCTATTTTTTTGAAAAAATTACTTGGCGTTTCATAGATCACTTTATTAGTGTCAGCCCGTCTATAATAAAATGGTATGAAAAGGAGTATGGTAGGAAGAAAAATACTTTAATTCTAAATTCCCCAGAACTAAAAACAGAGAAAATAGAAAATTCAAATGGCTTCAGAAAAAAATTCTTAATTAACGATGATGAGAAATTATTTATTTATGTAGGAGAAATAAATAAAGGCAGAGGTATTACTAACTTGTTAAAAGTATTTAAAAATCTTAAATCAAGAATTCTCTTTTTAGGTTATGGACCTATGGTAGAAACAGTTAAGGAGTTTGAACAAAAATACGTAAACATTCATTATCATGAATCAGTTGAACATAACTTATTAACGAATTTAATTAGAGAGGCTGATGTCGGTCTTTGTTTGGTTGAGAATGTGTCTCTAAGTGATTATTATTGTTTGCCCAACAAACTATTCGAATATGCTTTTGCAGGACTTCCGATAATTGCATCTAATTTTCCGGATTTAAGTTATATTTTAGAAAAATATGATCTGGGTTTTGTTTGCGATGCTGACTCAAAAGAAGATATAAAGAAAATGATAGAAAATTTTGAAAAAATGGAAAATGTTTCAAAGAAAGATACAACAAAGCTTTATGATTTAACTTGGCAAAAGCAAGAATCTAACTTGGTAACTCTTTATCAAAATCTTACAGAAGAACAAAAAAATTAAAAAATGTGTGGAATCTTTGGAATAATTTCTCAGAATACTGCAAACGAGGAAGATTATAAAATCTTAGCTAAACTAGCTCAGCAAAGAGGCAAAGATTCAAGCGGAATAATAAAAATAGATAAGAATCATTATTCTGTCATTCGTTCTGATTCATCTATACTTGATCTAATAGGCAAACTAGATCTTTCTAACTCTTCTTTACTTCTCGGGCATAGTAGATTAATTACTAATGGTCATTCAGATAATCAACCTGTTTCTAAAGGCGAAGTAATCCTTTTACATAATGGAATTATTGTAAATGATTCAGAAATTTGGAATTCTATAGACGCAAAAAGAGAGCAGAGGATTGACTCAGAGGTAATTGCAGGAATCGCTTCAGATTTTTTGGAAATTAATGAAGATATTCAATCCCTACCAAAGAAAATTCTTAAAGATTGCAAAGGAGTGGTTTCTTGCGCATTGCTAATTCCAAAACTTGGGAAGTTATTATTATTTTCTAATAATGGAAGTTTATATCTAGGAAAAAAAGGGGGTGACACTTACTTCTCCTCAGAAAAATTCCCACTAACTTCTCTCAATTGTGTGTCAATTGAGCAAATCCTTAATAATTTTAAAATAATTGATATTCCATCTATTTCAAACAGTTTTGAAGAAAAAGAGTACAAAAGTAAAAGGCTTAATTTAGTCCCAGAATTAGTTTTAAGTGGTGAGAAAGAAAAGCTTTTAGAGTATCCAAAACATGACCTAAAAAGGTGTAAAAAATGTATTCTTCCTGAGACTATGCCCTTCATAAGTTTTAATTCAGAGGGTGTATGTAATTATTGTACAAATTATGAGCTAAGAAATGTTCCTAAAGATAAATCAATTTTATTTGATTTAATTGAAAAATATAGAAGGCCAAAGGGAAATGAGTGTTTGATACCTTTTTCCGGTGGAAGAGATAGCTGTTATGGATTACATCTAGTTGTAAAAGAGCTAGGATTGAAACCGCTTGCTTACACTTATGATTGGGGCATGGTAACAGATCTTGGAAGGAGAAACATTAGCAGAATGTGTTCTCAGTTAGGAATTGAAAATATTATAATAGCAGCCGATATAACAAAAAAAAGAAAACATATATCTAGAAATATTTCAGCCTGGTTAAAATCTCCTCATTTAGGAATGATAAGTATATTTACTGCTGGAGATAAGCATTTTTTTAGACACGTTGAAACTGTAAAAAAACAAAATGGAATTTCATTAAATTTGTGGGGCATAAATCCTCTTGAAGTTACTCATTTTAAGGCGGGTTTCTTAGGAGTTCCTCCAGATTTTGAAGAAAAAAAAGTATATAGCAGTGGAGGATTCAAACAACTTAGATATCAATGGCTTAGATTCAAAGCTATGACAGAAAGCATAGGTTACTTTAATTCGTCTATTTGGGACACTCTTTTAGGTGAGTACTATAGGAGCTATCACAAAAAAACTGATTATTTTCATATTTTTGATTATTGGCGCTGGGATGAAAATCTTATTAATGAAGTTCTTTTAAATGAATATGAATGGGAAAAAGCTCAAGATACCAATACCACTTGGAGAATAGGAGACGGAACAGCAGCTTTTTATAATTATATTTACTATACTCTGGCAGGTTTTACAGAACATGATACTTTTAGAAGCAATCAAATAAGGGAAGGTCAACTTTCAAGAGATGAAGCTATAAAACTAGTTGAAGATGAAAATAGGCCAAGATATCAAAATCTTCAATGGTATCTAGATACTGTTGGATTGGATTTTGAAAAAGTAATATCAAGGATTAATTCTTTACCTAGAAATTATGTTAAGTAATGAACATAATTTAAAACTTTTATACATTTCAAAGTATGTACTACCTTTTGATACAAATGGAGTAGGAACGAGAGGTTTTCATCTTGTAAGAGAGATTTCTAAACACAACATTCATACTACAATAATCACTTCAGATTCAAATCATTTAGGAAAAACACCTGAGCTAAAAAAGTCTTTCCTTTATGAAAAAGCTTCTAATGTGAATTTTTATTGGCTAAAAACTCTTAAATATAAAAAAACAAAATCAATAAAACGAATTTTGAGTTGGATTGACTTTGAGATTAGGCTTTTCCAATTTATTTGTTTTAGAAAAAAAATACAAAAACCAGATATTATTATTGTTTCTAGTCTTTCATTGCTTACGGTTATATCTGGATTAATCTTAAAATTATTTTTTAAGTCTAAAATAGTATTTGAAGTAAGAGATATTTGGCCGTTAACGCTAATAGAGGAGGGAGGGTATTCCAAGTTCAATCCATTAATATTAATTTTATTTTTAATAGAATGGATAGGATACAAATTTTCAGATTTTATTGTAGGCACTATGCCTAATCTATCTGATCATGTAGAGCAAATTCTTGGTTACAAAAAAGATGTTTTTACAATTCCAATGGGTTTTAACTTGAATGACTTAGAAAAAAAAGAAGATTTATCAGAAAGATTTTTTTTGGATAACTATCCTAAAGACAAGTTTATTGTTGGTTATGCTGGTTCAATTGGAATAACAAATGCCTTGGAAGTGTTTTTTGAATGCGTTTCGTCATTGTCTGATGAGAAAAATTTTTATTTTATTATCTATGGAGATGGCGACTTAAAAGAAAAGTTCATTGAAAAATATGGAAATTTACCAAATCTGAGCTTTATGCCAAAAGTTGAAAAAAAGTTTTTAAACTCAGCTCTCAAAAAGTGCGATCTGCTTTATCTTTCAACTTATCCTTCCAAAGTTTGGGTATATGGTCAATCACTTAATAAGCTTGTTGATTATATGCTATCAGGAAGACCTATTTTGGCATCATATAATGGATACCCATCAATGATAAATGAAGCTAATTGCGGAAAATTTATTCCAGCTGGAGATATTTTAAGCCTGAAAAAAGAAATTATTAGATTTTCAAAACTCTCTTCTCTAGAATTAGACCATATTGGAAAAAGAGGGATGGATTGGATTATCAAAAATCGTGAATATAAGTTTTTAGCATCAGAATATCTTTCTAAAATAATTTAAAATTATCAAATAACTTTCATCAAGATCTTACTTAACTTTTCAATAAAGACATTATGAGTTTAAAAAAAGCAGTCATTCCTATAGCAGGATTAGGTACGAGAATGTTGCCTGCAACTAAGGCTATTCCAAAGGAAATGCTTCCAATCGTAACAAAGCCTATAATCCAATATGTTGTTGAAGAAGCTGTTAATGCTGGATTTAAAGAAATAATTTTAGTTACTCACTCCAGTAAAACTTCAGTAGAAAATCACTTTGATACGAGTTTTGAGTTGGAAGTAACACTTGAAAAGAGAGTAAAGAGGGCACTCTTAAAAGAAATCCAAGACTTGTCGAAATTAAATATCTCTATTCATAGTGTGAGACAAGGTGAGGCGAAGGGTCTTGGACATGCGATATTGTGCACGAAAGAAATATTAGGCAGTGATCCCTTTGCAGTAATTCTTCCTGATATGATTATTAAAGAATCAAATAAAAAAAGTAACCTGTCCTTAATGAAAGCAAATTATGAAAAATATGAAATTCCTTCTATGCTCCTTGGCACAGCAAAAAAAGAAGATATAGAAAAATATGGGATTGTCACTATCGTTAATAAGGAGAGGCGAAAAAATTTATATTCAATAGAGTCAATCATAGAAAAACCCAAGCCATCAGAAGTAAGCTCTAATCAGTTTGCAGCTGGAAGATATATATTTAATAGTTCAATTTTTAATTTTTTAGAGAAGGTAAAAAAAGATTCTTTAATGGAAATTCAATTAACACAAGCGATTGCTGATTACATTGATTCAGGAGAGATGTTCGATGGATTAAAATTACAAGGTAAAATTTACGATTGCGGGGAAAAGTTAGGATATATAAAAGCAATAATTGACTTTGCCCTGAAAGATGAATCTATTAATAAAAATCTCACAAAATTCTTAAAAGAAATCAGATAAAGCATGAAAATAACAGTAGTAAGTGGAGGTTTTGACCCTTTGCATAGTGGGCATATCTCCTACCTAAAAGATGCAAAAAATTTTGGAAGCTATCTGATTGTTTTACTAAATAGTGACGATTGGTTAAAGCAAAAAAAAGGAAAATTTCTTTTACCATTTCTAGAAAGAAAAATAATTTTAGAAAATATCAAATATGTTGATGAAGTTATGGAATTTGAAGACGATGAACTCGGTTCTTGTATAAATGGATTGAAAAATATCAAGAAAAAATTTAATTATGATGAATTAGTTTTTTGTAATGGAGGAGATAGAACAAAAAAAAATATTCCTGAGATGTCAGTTGAAAATGTTAATTTTAAATTTAATGTTGGGGGCGGTGACAAAAAAAATTCGTCAAGTGAAATCCTCAAGAAATGGAATTTTAATAAGGAAAATAGAATTTGGGGTTCATTTTATGATTTATTCGTAGACAAAAATGTCAAAGTAAAAGAATTAATTATTAAGCCCGAGCAGGGTATGAGTTTCCAAAGGCATTTTCACAGAAATGAATTTTGGCTAATTAGTGAAGGATCATGTGTGGTTAAGCATGGGAAAAATTCAGATGAAGGTGAAGGTGTCCACGATTACAACCTTAAAAAAGAAGACTTCTTTTTTGTAAAAAAAGGGGAGTGGCATCAAATAATTAATAATTCAAAAAAAACATGCAAGATAATTGAAATACAATATGGAGATAAGGTTGAGGAATCTGATATCGAAAGGTCTTTTTATTATGATAAGAAGAAATAATAATGTTTCTTAAAAAATTTGTTAGACAAAAATTAAAAAAAAATAGAAAAGTTTTCTTAATCTCAAAAAAGAAACATCTTCAAATTTTGGAAGCAGAGTTAAAAAAATCTACTCTTATCGGAGTGGATACTGAATTTGACTGGAGAACAACCTATTTTCCAAAACTTTCAATGATCCAAATTTGTGTAAACAGATCTATATTTCTTATAGATTGTTTAAGTGTCAATCCTAAGGGAGTTTTAGTAAATTATTTTGAAGATAATAATTTTCTTAAAATATTTCATTCTGTCAGAAGCGACACAACGGTTCTAAGTAAATGTCTGGGTATAAACACTGTAAACGTATATGATATTCAACAAGCTGATAAGAAATTATCAAAAGGTGAAATTCAAGCTTATGGAAAAATAGTAAAAAAATTTTTTAATATTCGTCTATCAAAGGCGGAAACAAATTCCAATTGGCTTAAAAGACCTCTTTCTCTTGATCAAATTAGGTATGCCCAAGAGGATGTAGATTATCTGCTAGAAATTTATTCTTATCAAAAAAAAGAGTTAGTTAAATTAGATCTTCTTGAGGATGTCTTAGAAAGTTCAGAAAAAGAAGCGAAATTAGGTAATAAACCATTAAAAACTTTGAGATTTTCAAAGCTTCAAAATAATTTCTCAAGAATTTATAAAAGTATATTTCTTTGGAGAGAAGAACTCGCTGAAGAAAAAAACATACCTCCTGCCTTTATATTTAAAGATAAATATTTAAAAACACTTTCAAAAATAGAACTTAAAGGACAATCTGCAAGAAAAAATATTATGACAATATTGGGAGATACCGATCTTACTGAAAGTTTTATTTCAAAATTCTTATGATAATAGTTTGGACTCTTTACTTTTTTTTATCATTTTTCATATCTTTACTAGTATCTCTTATGGTAGGTAAAAGAATTTTAAAAATTTTTCTGTTCAGTTTTTCTTTTGCATTATTAACTACATTTTGGTTTTCAAGCCCTGGAGAAAATTCTTTTTCTCCTATTTTTGCAACTTTTATTCTTGAAAATACTATTTTGGAAAATAACCAATTATCTAGACTTATAAGACCATTTTTAGCTAATTTCTTAATAACTTTAATAGTTTCTTATTTATTGTGGAAAAAAAATTAAAAATTTATCACTTTTGGATCTATTTCTAAGAGATTAACAATTCCAATCTGATTTTTTCCTTGTATAAATCCTGCACATTCTCCAGGATTAAAAATTATGCAATCTTGAATCTTTTCAAGCCTGAATCTATGAGTATGCCCATGAAAAACATAATCGTGGGACTCAATAATTTTTTCATTTATGAGATCAGGATGATGCATTAGTGCTATTTTTTTATCTTCAGCTAAGAATGAGTATGGCTCTTCAACAATTTCGCAATCAAAAGATTTTGATACTTCTAAGAGACCATTCTTTTCGCCTAAATCATTATTTCCTAAGACTACAATTAAAGGACATTTCAATTCTTTAAAGCAAAGAAGAGATTTAGGTAATGAAATATCTCCAGTATGAAAAACTAAATCTGTCCTATTTTTGTTAAAAATAGAACAGATTTCGTTTATATTTTTGAGAT
>MDSV01009271.1_pt1 | contig 12957 bp, 14 predicted proteins | sample 810851 | NCBI WGS metagenome assembly MDSV01 (sample SAMN05326640, study PRJNA326480) | marine metagenome | isolation source: seawater | place: Atlantic Ocean: North East | collected 2012 | reverse complement strand
ATTTAATATTTGATCAGAGGGTTTTCCCCATGGAGTTGATATGGATTTCCATTTTGGATTTTGCATCCCTTCAATATCATAAAGTCCACTTCCCCCTATAATTGCTAGTTTGTTTTTTGTCATAAATTAATATAATTAATATGTTCTTTTTTATTAACTTTGAAGAAAAAAATGGATTTAAAAAAATATATTCGAAGTATTCAAGATTACCCTAAAAAAGGCATTTTGTTAAGAGATATTACTACATTAATCAAAAATAAAGATGCATTCAAAGAATGTATAGATCAAATGTCAAAGATATTAGGTAGATTAACTTATGATAAAATAGCTGCAGTAGAATCTAGAGGATTTATTTTTGCCTCCCCTCTTTCCTATAACTTATCAAAACCTAATATTTTAATGAGAAAAGAAAATAAACTGCCAGCTGAAAAGTATTCAGAAAGTTTCGAATTAGAGTACGGTAATGCAATACTGGAAGTTCATAAGGATTCTATTAGTCCAAATGAAAAAGTTATTATTGTAGATGATTTAATTGCAACAGGAGGTACCTCAGTAGCCGCAGCCAAACTAGTAGAAAAGTGTGGAGGTGAGGTAGCTGGTTTTATTTTTTTAATAAATCTTTTTGACTTGGGTGGTAAAAAAACTCTTGAAAAAAAAGGTTATAAAACTTTTAGCCTTATAGATTTTCCTGGTCATTAATAATCATCAATTTTTGGTCTGTACCAAGAAGATTTTCCTATTAAAGCGTTGTAAAAACCAGAAGCTCTATTAAAATATATTTTTTTCTTAAAATCATTTTTGACCAAAAAATAAAATAAATATTTAAATAATGATGATATATAAGTTGGAAAGCATTCCGTCATCGCTTTAAAAAAACCATAATTTTTTTTATTAAAGTAAAATTTAGACCAAATCCAATGCCAATTTCTAGAAATTTCAATTTCATTTTTATATTTTTCATCAACAGTTTTTGACCCATCATGATTTATTTTGGCTTCGGGAATTATATATATTAGACCACCGTTCTTTTTTGTTCTGATGCACAAATCATCATTTTCTAAATATAAAAAAAAACTTTCATCAAAAAAATTCCCATCCTTGAATTTATTTTTATTAAGCAGCATCGAAAAACCATCAATATAATCAACTTCGAAAGGGTCGGTTTGATTTTTTATATCCTTTTTATTTATAAAATTTGGAAATTTTTTATCTGAATTAATAGGCGATAAAATTGAAAATTCAGATACTTTTTTTGATGCTTCAAAGATTCTATCTAGTGTATCTTTTTCTAAAGTGACATCAGGATTTAATATAAATATGTAATCAGTATTAGCTGCTTTAATACCAATGTTGTTCCCAGCTCCCATTCCAAGATTAGATCCTGATAAAATACATTTTAAATTTTGATACTTTGATTCTAAATCTGACTTAAACTTTTGATTATTAGAATTTTCTACAACAATTATTGGTATATTATGACCAATAGAATCGATACATCTATTTATTATCTTTTCACTTTTTAAAGTCACTATAACTACTGACAAATTTTGCCTAGATATTGACATACTATAATGAATACTTACGTTTTAGATTAACAACTATACTAACAGTTTTTTCTAATGTAAAAAACAAAATATGAAGAAAGTCGTAGTTACAGGTGGCTCTGGATTTATAGGTAGCAATCTAATTAGATATTTGCTTAAAAAAAAATATTTTGTGATTAATATTGATAATCTAAGCTATTCAGCAAACCCATATAATACTAAAAATTTTAATAAACATAAAAATTATATTTTCTTTAAATCAGACATAAATAATAAAAAAAAAATTACTAAAATTCTTAAAAAATATAAACCTATTGGTATTTTTAATTTAGCTGCAGAAACTCATGTTGATAGGTCAATTGATAATCCAAAAAATTTTATCTACAGCAACATACTTGGTACTTATAATTTATTACAGTCTATTTTACTTTATAAAAAAAAAATAAGACTTGTTCATATTTCAACGGATGAAGTTTTTGGCGATGTTATAAAAGGAAGAACTCACGAAAAATTTCCATACAATCCAAGTTCTCCCTACTCTTCTTCAAAAGCTAGTGCTGATCATTTGGTAAAAGCCTATGTAAGGACTTATAAAATTAATGCTATAATCTCCAACTGTTGTAATAATTATGGACCAAATCAATTTCCTGAAAAACTTATACCAAAATTAATTTATAATATTATAAACAATAAACCTCTTCCAATTTATGGGAAGGGAAGAAATTCTAGAGAATGGATGCATGTACAAGACCATTGCGAAGCCTTATTATTAATTTTTTTGAAAGGTAAAACTGGAGAAAGCTATAACATTGGATCTGGTGTGAATATAAAAAATATAGATATAGCAAAAAAATTATTAAAAATAATAAAAAATAAACATATGAAAAAAAATAATAGAACTAAGATAAAATTTGTTAAGGACAGACCCGGACATGATTTCAGATATGCTTTAGATAATAAAAAAATATTAAGAAAATTAGGGTGGAAAGCAAAAGTATCATTAAATAAAGGTTTACTTGATACTTTTAATTGGTATTTAAATAATAAAGTTTTTTTCAATAGCGTTTCAAAAAAACTCTATGCTAATAGGCTCGGTTTAAAAATATGATAAAAAAAGGAATTGTTTTAGCTGGAGGTAAGGGAACGCGAATGAGTCCATTAACCAAAGCGGTTAACAAACAATTGTTACCAATTTACGATAAACCGTTATTTTTTTATCCCCTTTCTGTTTTAATGTTATCAGGTATTAGAGATATATTGATCATAGTTAATAAGGGTCAATTAAATCAATTTAAAAAAGTATTACCTAATGGAAATAATTTAGGAATAAAAATTAAATATATTGAACAAAAATACCCTAAAGGTTTACCAGACGCTTTCCAAGTTGGTGAAAAATTTATTGGTAAAGATAATGTTGCTTTAATTTTAGGAGATAATTTTTTTTACGGGCAAAGTTTAACAAAAAAATTAAAAGAATGTGTAAAATTAAAAAATGGAGCTAAAGTTATATTACATCCTGTTAAAGATCCATCTTCATATGGTATAGCAAAAATTAATAAGAAAAATAAAATTGTAAAAATTTTTGAAAAACCTAAAAAGTACTTTTCAAACTTAGCTTTAACGGGCCTTTATTTTTTTGATAATAAAGTAGTTAACTATAGTAAAAAACTTAAACCATCAAAAAGAAATGAGGTTGAGATTGTTGATTTGTTAAAAAAATATAAAAATTCTAATAAACTTTCTGCAGAATTTCTAGGTAGAGGAGCTGCTTGGCTAGATACTGGATCTATTAAAGATTTTTATAATACTTCAGCGTTCGTTTCAGCCTTAGAAAATAGACAAGGTCTTAAAATAGCTTGTCTTGAAGAAATAGCATTTAATAATGGATGGATAAAAAAAAATAACATTAGTGAAGCTATAAAATTTTATGGTAATTGCGAATACTCAAAATACTTATCTAGTTTTATAAAAAAAAATTAATATAAATGTCCAATAATAATAAAATTGTAGTGACGGGAGGTAGTGGTAGATTTGCTCAATCATTAAAAAAAATTAAATGTAAGTACAGATTTCATTATCCAAATAAATTTCAACTAAATATAACTAACACGAATTCGATAAGAAAATACTTAAAAAAAATAAAGCCTAAATCAGTTTTACATCTCGCGGGACTATCCAGGCCAATGAGTGAACACAATACAAATATAGCCAAAAGTATAAATTTAAATATTATAGGAACTTCTAATCTTGTGACTGTTTGCTCTCAGCTAAAAATAAAATTAATATATTTTTCTACAAGTTATGTATACGAGGGTACAAGAGGTAATTATAAAGAAGATGACCCTTTGCTTCCTTGGAACAATTACGCGTGGTCAAAATTAGGGGGCGAGTGTGCTGTTCAAATGTATAACAATTCTCTCATTTTAAGAGTATGTATGACTGAGGAACCTTTTGTTCATAAAAAAGCTTTTGCAAACGTTAGGCTTAATTTTATCTTTCACGAAGATTTAGCAAAAATTTTAATTAAAATTTTGAATAAAAAAGGGATAATTAACCTAGGTGGATCAACAAAAAGCGTTTACATGTTTGCAAAAAAATATAATAGTAAAATAAAAAAAAAATTTGTTAAAAAAAATAATAAAAAAAGTTTCCCTTTAAATCCTTATATGAATTTATCAAAATTAAATAAAATTTTAAAATGATCTACATTAATGAAAGTAATAAATACTAAATTTTCAAATTTAAAAATTATTCAGCAAAAAAAACATGCTGACAGTAGAGGAAATCTTAGAGAAACATTTATAAAAAAAATTATTAAATGGGATGATCTAATATTCGATTATGCTACAACATCAAAAAAAAATGTATTGCGGGGTTTTCATTTTCAATCTAAATATAAACAAGCTAAGTTTGTATCAGTGATTAAAGGTAAAATCTTAGATTGTGTTATAGATCTAAGAAAAAATTCAAAAACTTTTGGAAAGAGTTTTAAAATTGAATTATCAGATAAAAATTGTAAATCATTATATATTCCAGAAGGATTTGCACATGCTTACTATAGTATGTCTGACTTGAATGTTATTTATTATAAATTATCGAATTATTATCATCCGGAATATGAAGATGGAATTTTATGGAATGATAATTTGTATAAAAAAAATTGGCCTACTAAAAACCCTATTGTATCCAAAAAAGATAGAAAACTTAAAACTTTCCTTAATTTTAAAAAAATTTACAAAGGTCTTTAATTAAAACATTATCAAATTTTAGTCATTCGAGATAAAACCAAACCTCTTCTTTCTACTTTAATTAAATCGTCTCCAGAAAATTTTTGGTAACATGTTTGTTTTTTTTCTAAATCATATCCAGTATTATCAATATCCCAACTAACTCTGTTATTCATTATAATAAAATCAAAATTTTCATCACTACTAACTATTTTAAATTTAAAATCTTTATATTTTTTCAAATAACTTTTTACATGGACATCTGTTAATCCACATAGTGCTATTTTGATCTCAGATTTTATAAATTTTTCACTATGATTCGAAATTTTTGATATTAATTCTTTAGTTGATACACCCCAATAATCATTTTCAAATTTTTCAGAATCTTCAGATTTTTTCCCTGTAAATATATTTAAATATACATACTGATATGGAGTTAAAGCAAAAAAATTAAATAAAAAGAATATTTGCAATAATATAAAACATGAGAATATAAATTTATATAATTTTTTTCTAATCATTTTATATAGAAAAAAAAATAATACCGCTGGTATAATAGAGATAAAAGGTATCAGATACAAAAACAATCTGATTCCATCATAAAAAGCGTAAGGATTAATAAAAACAAAAAAAATAGAAAAAATAATTATTCCAAATATTAAAAAAATTTTTGAATAATACCCTCTAATTTTCTTCTTAAAATATGACCCTATAGCAAAAAAAAATGAAATAAATGTTACAAAACTTAAAATAATATATTCTGGCATTTTGTAAAATAAATTTACCAAAATATAACTTTTGGGAACTTCGTGTGTTCCTAATATTTCTCCATTGTGCAATAAAAATGGTGGCCCAAACCCATAAGAGAAGGATTCCAAAACTAATGTAAATGGAGAAAAAAATATATTTTCATGAGCATGTGGCCAAAATAAAACCATAAGCAAATAGGATATTAATAATACTTTTAAAGCATCTAAAAAAAATATTTTCTTTGAAAAGCTTTTAGATATAAAAATTTTGTAATAAAATATTTCAAATAAAACAAAAACGAAAATTGGCAGCATTATAATTAAAAAAGCATAACGGACTCCAAGACCAAGTCCTAAAAGCAATCCGCAGTAAATAACATATTTTTTTCTTTTTTCTTTGTTTTGCTGGTTTTTGAGGTATCTCAAAATTATACAAAAACTCCAAACTAAAGCAAAAGCTATAATGGTATCAACGCTATTCATGGCCATGTGACCAAAAAAAATTGGATTAAATAAACAAATAGCAAAAGTTATTTTTCCGATTTGCTTATTAAAAAGTTCTTTCGTAACTTTGTAAATTCCGAAAATAGCAAGGATAGAAAAAAATAAATTTATAAGATAGAGAGATTCAAGAGTGTATTTTCTTGGAAAAATTTGAACAAAAAATGCCGAAATTGTAGCATAAGTTCCGGTTATAAATTTGTGAGAATTTATTTTATCTTCGACTTCGTTGTTACCCAACGAAAATAAATAATTAAGTCTGTCCTTGCCAATTTCATGATAATATAGAACATCCCAAGTATATCCAAGTTGCAGGGCGCAATAAATAGAATAAACAATTGTCAAAAATAAAATTGTTAAATTTATTTTCTTTGTCATTAATTTTATATTAAATAATTTTATTATTGAATTTCTTTGAATTCAGATTTTAGTTTTTTATACAACTTATAGAGCAAAATTCTATCTTGTTTTTTTATAATTTCATCTTTTGCAAGTAATTCATTTATATCTTCTCTGGCTTTGTCTCTGTAAAGTTTTCTATTCTCCAATTCAGTTAAAGAAAATAGTGGTTCCAAATATTTGATTTTATCAGAAACTAATAAATTAAATAAAACATTAATTGATATAATTATAGCAATTGTTATAGCAATCAACTTAATAAAAAAAACTTTTAAAGTTTGAGGTTTGGGATTTTTATGTTCCATAAGTCTTTATTTATAATATTATCACTTGTAATACAATTTATCTTTTTTTTGTTTTATATACTTTAGAAAATTGTTTCGAACTTGTTCTCATCTTAATAAAATTTAATACCTTTTTATTATAAATTTGTTTTGGCATAGGTGCATATAAAGCTCTTTCTCTCTTTATCAATTTATTTTTTACAGGAATTAGATAATACGCAGCAATGGTTTTTCTTGTTTTTTTTCCTTTAATTGGTTCTACGCTATGCCAACTATTTTTTGAAGTATCAAAAAAAACAGCTCTATTAAATTTTGGATAAATTTTTTTATAAAGCTTGCCAGGCAAATTTTTATTTTTTAGATTTTTTAAATAAAAACAAAGTTCGCCGCCAAAATTATTTTCCCATTTATTTGTTAAGAAAACAATTAAATTAAATTTTCTTTGAAAGTGCATTTTAGGATGAAGAGAATAATCAAGGTGTGGATTTAATTTGCCATTCTTAGACATCATATGTAATCCTCCGCCATGCAAACCTGGGTCCCCAACTATATTTGGTATTTTTAATTTTTTAGACATTAGTTTTGTAAATTCTTCTGAATTTAAGATTGTAAAAACTTTATATGTAGTCCTGGAAAATAAATTCCAATTATTTGATGATTTTTTTACTTCACAATAATTATTATACTCATGTAAATTTTTATCATTATAGTCTGGAAATTCATTTTCTAATTGTTTTGCAATTTCTTTTTCAAAAAAATTATCTACCACTGAATATGGAAAAATCTTTTGAGATTTTAACTTATTTAGGCCCTTAGTTACATTACTTAAATTAATATATTTCATCTTTTGTACTGTCATTTCTTATATCATAAAAAAAAACTGGCATTGTTGTATATTTTGTATTCTTTTGAAACCAATAAGGCATAAATCTTTCAGCTAGAAAAGCACAAATTCTAACTTCGTACCCTCGCAATTTATCTGATTCAAATAATTTTTCACATTTTTCTAACCAGGGGAAAAGTTCTTCATAATAGTTCTTTAATTTCTCTTTTGATTTACAGATAAACATCATCCATGGATTAAATGATACGTTTGTATTAACAAATTTTCTAAAATCTTCTTTATTTTTTTGATCTAATAAATCGATAGCATCATTTAAAATTCCTTCACCATGCAATAAATCAAAATGAAATTTTAAATTTCTTTTTTTTTGGTCAAAAAATAAAAATGGTTTTTTTAAAAATATTTTCATTCCTTTTTTTAAAAATTTCATACCTCTAAATTGGTTTACAAACATTGGTTCAGCAAGTATACAATCATAACTTTCAAATTCCGCTGGAATGCCTGTTAATACTTTTGCGTTAATGTTTTTAAAGTTTATATTTTCGTTTTTTAAATTATTTAAACTCCAAAATTTTCTGTATCCACAAAAGCCAATCCAGTCATCATCAAGTTTGTCTATATAATTTTTCCAAATCCAGTAATGAAAAGTACATTCTGCATAATTTATATTTTTCTGTGAAATGTTGATACCCGACTTGTCGGTAAACCATTTATTATCAAAATTTTGATTCCCCAAGCCTACTGGTGTATATCCTAATTTTTTAATGAATTGATAATGCTTAGGATCTAATGTTATGCAAAACATATTTAATTTTTTCATGTATTATTAATTCTCCAGTATATTTTTTAAGCTGTTAATTGGTACTTGAATAGCACCATGTTGATTTGGAAAGTTCAATTTTTTTTCTGCATTGATAGTTACTGATTTATAATTTAAAGCATTTTTTTCTGCAAGATTTTCAATCGGGGGGCCCGCTTGTGTACTTCTTAATTCTATAACTTTGGTCCCTGGTTTGCAAAAAACTATATTAGCAAATCCTCCGCCGTGGAGTCCGACTATAGTTTCTGCATTATAAAAAAGTTCTAATTGTTCAATAAATTTAATTTCATGAAGTTTTACAAAAGTAAAATTGTTTTTTAACAAATATGTTTTTACCTCATCTTCGTTAATTATAGATCTTTGTGAAAGAGGATCAGATTCAATATCGCCCCTATCTATAAATATCCTTTTTTTATTTTTATTGTTTTCTTTTATATTTTTGTTTATAAAATTTTCTTTTAGCCATTTCGAAATCCATACTGGTATATTCATTATATCTTTTGTGGCTTCTCCAGTAATTACTACAGGATGATCAGTGACTATTAATTCTTTTGCTTTTATATGTCTAAAATTTTCACTTGATAGTCTCTTACTCTTAGAAATTTTTAAATAATCTAAAGTTTCCTTTTGAAATGTTTTAGCTTGGTCAGGTAGTAAAAAATAATCTATATCAATCAAATTAAAAACTTTTTCACATAACCCTATTCTAGGCAAAACGTCAAACATCCAATGCCAATAGTTTTTGTTAGCGCCTCCGCCAGCAAGCAAAGACAAAACAACACCATTTAATTTTTTTAATTTTCTTGGTGTTCCTTTTGTAAAAACTATATTGTTTTTTACATTTGAATTGTACATTTTTGGATCTTTTGTAAATCGCCATTGAAAAGAAGGTTCTTTTATAATTTTGTTTTCTATTATTGCCGCGGTATCATGTACTCTATCTGTATATAACCTTCCATTAACAATTTTATATATTTTGTAATTTAAATCTTTATCAACCTTTACAGTTTTAACTATGATGTTACTGTTTTCGTTGCTGCTAATTGAGTTTGTAATTTTGCCGTGTATGCTTTTAAAAAAAGCATAAGAAATTGTTTTAAATGTTCTTTGTAAAAATTTTTTAATCACAGTTCTAATAAAAATGGTAGCTGGGAGTGGGATCGAACCACTGACCTCGGGCTTATGAGTCCCGCGCTCTAACCAACTGAGCTACCCAGCCAATTAATCTTATTTCTTTATATTCCTTTTAAAAAAAATACTCAACTTTTAGTATTTGTGATGTGTTCTAAATCTGATTCAACCATACTTTCTACTAAATTTTCGAATGATATTTTTGGTTCCCATTTTAATTCTTTTTTTGCCTTTGAATAATCCGCTAAAAGCGTATCTACATCAGTTGGTCGAATTAACTTTTTATCTACGACCAGATAATCTTTATAATTTAAACCAACATGTAAAAATGCTTTTTTTGCAAAATCTTCTACGGAGTGTTCTTTTCCTGTTCCAATTACATAATCTTCAGGTTTGTTTTGTTGCATCATCAACCACATGGCTTCAACGTAATCTTCGGCGTGGCCCCAATCTCTTTTAGATTTAATGTTACCCAATTTTAATTTTTTTTGAAGACCTTTCTTTATTCGAGCAACAGCAAAGGTAATTTTACGGGTCACAAATTCAAAACCTCTTCTTGGGGATTCATGATTAAATAATATACCCGTAGATGCATGAAGTTTATAAGCCTCTCTATAATTTCTTGTTAAATGATACCCTGCTACCTTTGATATTCCATAAGACGATCTTGGATAAAAAGAGGTATTTTCATTTTGTGGAATTTGTTTAACTTTACCAAACATTTCTGATGAACCGGCAAAGTAGAACTTTAAATTTTCACCAAACTCTTTAACTGCAGATAAAATGTAATGTGTTCCATTTATATTGGTATTCAGAGTTGAAAATTCGTCCTCAAAAGAATAAGCAACATAGCTTTGTGCAGCCAAATGATACACTTCATCCGGTTTTATTTTTTGAATAATCTTAAAAAGGCTAGCGTAACTTTCTAATGAAGCAGAATGCAAAATAATATCATCTAGAATATTTCTAATTCTCCAAATCCTATGAATTTCATCTTCTATCGCTACTCTTCTGATTATTCCATGAACAGTGTATCCTTTTTTCAACAATAATTCTGCAAGATAAGATCCGTCCTGTCCGGTAATACCTGTTATAAGTGCAATTTTTGACATGCTTAAATATTTTCTATAAAAAATAAGAACATATTACAATTATAATTTTACTGTAAGAATATGAAATAAACTGTATTACCAATGAAAAAAAAATTTTCCCTTTTAAAATTTCTCATCATTACAGTAGTTTTTTTCATTTCTTTAGATTTTTTGATTGGTAAGTATATATATAAAAAATTTATTAGAGGCAATTTTATAGATCCAGATCTTTCAATAAATATTAAAGATAACATTTATGATCATAAATTTAAAAAAAGCTACAGAACCGACATTGCTGGGTGGGGCTCAATAAGATTTACTCATTGTACTGATCCAAATGGATTTCGTAGTGATTGCAATAATCAATATAGAAATTTGAAAACTTTTGATATAGGATTTATTGGAGATTCTACTACAGAAGCAATTGGAATAAATTATGAAAATTCATTTGTTGGAATAATTGAAGAAAAATTAAAAGACAAAAAAATAGCAAATCTTGCTGTTTCATCCTACAGTCCCTCAATATATTACGCTAAAATTAATTTTTTATTATCAAATGAATATAGGTTTAAAGAAATAATAGTTTTTCTTGATATTTCAGATATACGTGATGATGTAATTTGTTATGAATTAAAAAATGACATAGTTATCAGAAGAAATGATTTAACTTGCTTGCACTTGGTGCCAAGTTTAAATGACAAAATTTTTTCTCTACTAAAAAAAAATCTAAGATTAAGTTTTGAATTTTACCGACAAATAAAAATAAATCTTCATAATCTTGGAATTATTGAAGTTCCAATGCCTTATAAAATTTTACACAACCCAAGATCCGACTGGACTCACAATTATGATAAAAAATACTACAGAAATTTGGAGCTTTCTGAATCAACTAATATAGCTTTAAGAAATATGGAAAAACTTTCGAACTTACTTAAAAAGAACAATATTGATTTGAGTGTAGCCGTTTATCCTTTGCCAGGGACATTAAAATATGATGTTGAAAATAATAAACACGCTCAATTGTGGAATAGTTTTTGTGTTTCTAAGTGTAAAAAATTCTATGATTTTATGCCTATATTTTTCAATATGAAAAATAAAGAAGGTTTTTCATCACTTTATAAAAAAATATATATAAGAGATGACGTCCATTTTAATGAAGAAGGTAATAGGATAATTGCTGAAAATTTTTTGAAATTATATTCAAATAAATAATCATTTATTAAGTATATTAAAAAATTTTTCAAAATCGTTCTGGTGGTAAAAATCATAAGAATTTGGCCCAATTGGAAAAATTACAGGAAAGTCAGGGTTTGCTTCAAGCAACCTAGGAACTTTTAGAGCTTCTGCCAAAGCATAACCAAGACCTTGGTTTCCAATAAAAAATTTTGAGGCTTTAATTATTTCTGACATCTCCAAAAAATCTCTACAATTATAAAATTCTAAATTAGGTATTTGTTTTTTTAAATCTTCAAACTCTTCAGGTAATCCAATAAATATTAAATCATTAAAATTTTTTAAAAATTTATAATTAATGAAATGATTTCTTGCTCGAAATGTTCTGATAATTACAATCTTGTTCGTGATTTCTTTATGTTTTTTTACTTCCAAGTATGGTTTTTCTAAATTTGTTTGAATTCCTGTTAATAGAAAAAACCATCTTGGTGAATAAAATTGTATATTTATTGGAATTTTTCTAAAAAAATCTAAATCTACTTCTATATTCTGCCCGTTATATATCTCTACTTTTTTTAAGTAATTTTGTTCTCTTAATAAAGGTAAAAGCATATTTGCTAATTTTTCATTTAAAAAGAAATTTCCCGCAGGATGGTTAAAATATTTTAAATCCATAGTTTTGTTAATTTGAATGTAAAAATTACAATTATGATTTTCGGATAATTTTTTAATTGTAGGTAATGAATAAATTATATCTCCTAAATGTCCCGAATGTAAAAAAGAAACATCTTTGTTGTTTTTTATATTTTTGTGTATTTGAAGAATTTTATTATAAACATCAGAATTATAATATTTTATCCTTTTATCTAATGATTTTTTATATTTTAAGTATTGATATTTATCTTTATAAAAAATTTTATACCACAATTTTAAAATTGGATTAAATGACATTTTTAAATTATATTTTTCGCTAAAATAAGATGTTATATATAAATACTTAATATGCAAAATAAAAAAAAATTATTGCCTGAAATTTATAATTTTTTACGCCCTAAACATACCAAAAACTTAGTTAGATTTGGTGTTAATAAAGACGGCGGATATATAATTGATTCTATCATTATAAATAAAATAAACCATCTTGTGTCCTTTGGGATGGCTGAAGAATTTTCTTTTGAAATTGATTTTTTAAAT
>MDSV01248907.1_pt1 | contig 12958 bp, 2 predicted proteins | sample 810851 | NCBI WGS metagenome assembly MDSV01 (sample SAMN05326640, study PRJNA326480) | marine metagenome | isolation source: seawater | place: Atlantic Ocean: North East | collected 2012 | reverse complement strand
TCTTGATGATCTAGAATTTGTATCAACGTATTATATCGGAGTCACAGTTGATGATGGACAAGAAATGACTCCTAGAACAAAACTAACTGTTTCGCCATATGCAATGGCAATTTTTGCCTCTACTAATGTTGTACCTAATGTTGGAAACATAGGTTTAGGTACGCTGGACCCCAGCGCTATTTTGCACATTGTAGATGTTGAAAATAATTCTGGCGAAGATTTGCTCGTAATGGATGATAATTCTGGAAACAATTTACTTACCGTTGAAGATGATGGAAGCTTGATTATACCGAGCAGTGGAGGATTTGGGATCGGAACTGCCGCTCCTGAAGCAGCTCTGGACATTTCTCCGAATGTAGATAATTTATTAGCAATGTCAGTAGAAAATCCTTCTGGTGATCAGTCTTTTTATGTAGAAAATGATGGCGGTGTTTATGTAAATAAAAATATGTATTTCTACGGCGATACTACGAAAGAAGAGGGCTTGATTGTATTTCCTAACGGAGAAACACTTGCCTCCAACTGGACAGAATTTTCAACTGCGGGTGTTTCAAATAACGGGGACGCTTTTGTAAATGCAGATAACGATGGTAATGGATCTGGGGCCGTTGAGGTGCGAATAGACTCAGACACAAAATTGGCTGTGGGGAATAATGGCAGTGTTGGAATAGGAGATAATATTACATCGTCAATGCCCTTAAGTAATTCTCTAGATGTTGATGGTTCTACAAGTTTTGATGGAATATTGGATATGAATAGTAACCAGATCGATAATCTTGCAAGAGCGTCAGCGGATGACCACGCGGTTCGCTTTGATCAGATTTATCCAGTGGGCTCTGTATACATGAATGCTCTCAATAGCGCAAACCCAAGTACTCTACTTGGAGTTGGAACCTGGACAGTTATTGGTGCAGCAAGAACGTTTGTAGGTTATGACGCCTCAGACTCTGATTTTAATTCATCTATGGAGACTGGTGGCAGTAAAACGCACACACTTGCGACAGCTAACCTGCCTGCGCATACGCACTCCGTTGACCCGCCAAATACTGGTGTAAGTGTGAGTATTAGTAGTTCGGGTTCTCACAACCACTCCTACACAGTTCGCGGTGGAACACCTGTTGATGCTGGTAATGACGCTCAAGACGATTCTGATAACAGTACAGGAGGTTCCGGAGGAGGTACTACGGGAGATGGTGGAAGTCATGATCATGGTGCATCTGGATCTGTAGATATTGCTAGTTTTAATTCTGCTTCGAACGGTTCTGGCAGTTCAGTAAGTAACTTGCAGCCATATGTTACTGTGTATATGTGGTACAGAACGCAGTAGTCTGGCTTAATCAACAAAGATATTTTATTAAAAAGATTAATACATGAAAAAGGAATGTATAATGTTTAAATCATACGTAAAGTTTTTAACCATCAATTTGATTTTTTCTGCTTTCATCTATGCTGATGTCGGCGGTACAATTTCAATTCAGGGTATTTTAAGAAGTCCCGACGGTACTACTGTAACAGATGGATTCTACTCAATTTCTGTAAGTTTGTATGAAAATCAGTCTGGCGGGTCTGCAGTATATACTGAAGTCATTGGATCTGCTGAGGTACAAAATGGTGTTTTTAACATAGAGCTTGGGGCTACAACAGCGTCAAGCGCAGCACTGGACGACGTTCCTTTTAATACCACTTACTATGTGGGGCTTACTGTTAGTGACGGATACGAGATGACCCCTCGAACTAAATTAACTGTCTCTCCGTATTCGATGGCAATGTTTGGATCTTCAAACATTATTCCAAATACTGGAAATGTTGGACTAGGAACATTAGATCCCCAAGCTGTTGTTCATATTATTGATGCAGAAAACAATTCAGGTGAAGACTTATTATTGATTGAGGACAATTCAAGAGCAGATCAACTCAGAGTAGAGGACGATGGAACCACAACGATTCCGAATGGTGGAAGTCTTGGTATTGGAACTGCTACCCCCATTGCAGCTTTGGATATTATTCCAAATACAACGGGACAGCTTGCATTATCAATAAAAAATCCAGACGATGAACAAGCTTTTTATGTAGAAAATGATGGAGACATGTATATAAATAAGAATATTTATTTATATGGAGATACAACAATAGGTGAGGGTCGAATCGTTTTCTCTGACGGTAATGCTCTTATGACTCCTAATAAATCTCTATCTTCATATGGCATATCTAACGCAGGCGCTGCCATCATCAACGCGGATGCTTCCAACAATGGATCAGGAAATGTCGTTTTTCAAATTGATGGGGAAACAAAATTAGCTGTTGGCAATAACGGTCACGTTGGTATCGGTGACAATATAACATCTTCTCTCCCTTTTGGAAATACATTGGAGGTAGAAGGCTCGGTAGGTATAGATGGTACGTTGGATATGAACAGTAGTCAGATTGATAATTTAAAAGCGGCTGCTGCAGATGATCATGTTGTAAATTTTGGTCAGATTTATCCTGTAGGGTCCATTTATATTAATGCTACAAGTAATACAAATCCAGGTACGCTGCTTGGTATTGGTACTTGGGTAGCGCTTGGTGCAGGTAAAGTTTTAGTTGGTTATGATGCCTCAGACTCTGATTTTAATAGCGCTATGGAAACTGGTGGCAGCAAAACGCACACACTTGCTACGACTAATATGCCATCTCATACTCACTCTGTTGATCCGCCAAACACAGGCGTATCTGTAGGTGTTAGTAGTGGCGGCTCGCATACTCATGCCTATACAGCTCCCGGTGGAGTAGCTGTTGACGCTGGTAATGACACCAGTGATGGGGTTAATAACAGTACGGGAGGTTCTGGAGGAGCTACCACGGGAGCGTCTGCAGGTCATACTCATGGTGCATCTGGATCTGTAGATATTGCTAGTTTTGATTCTGGATCAACTGGGTCAGGCTCATCGATAAGTAACCTCCAACCATACATTACTGTTTACATGTGGTACAGAACTAATTAATAATAAATAAGATTCAAAAATAATTAATAAAATTTAAACTTCACTTCATGGTTAATCTTAAAAATCTTTTTACCTTGGGTATCGCTTTTTTGCCTTTTTTATCGCTTGCCCAAGATGTATGCGAACCTATATTCACTGTTCCAAAGGTGATGCATGTAAACAGTGTTGGTGCAGACGGTTCGCAAGCGGGGACAGAGATGATTGATGCGTCTGATGGTGGTAGCGGTTTTACAGCTCATCTAATTGTTGGGCAACCATTTGCTGGAAATTTAATTGGTAACGTTTTTACGAAAGACAGCTCTTCATTAGGTTTTTTCTCTTATTATATAAGAGAGCCTATTCCGCCAACGCTGTATGCTTCTGATGGTGATTATGAATCGAAGATCCTCGTACAGTGGGAAATAAATGATAGTTACACAGGGCCGCCTGTAACATCTGATGAAATCATTTTATACAGAAATGGATTTGCCCTTACGACGTTGAGTGCTAATGTAACTGAATATCAAGATTTTAATGTCTTTGCAGGTGTGACTTACGAGTATGAGGCAATTGTAACTAATGCCAGAGGTGCAAGTCACGATGGTCCGGATTATGGATTCTTAAATCCCAATGGAATGATCACAGGACTAGTTGAAACGCCTAATGGGAACCCCGTTCAATATACTCAGGTTATCGTAACTCCTAATCTTGGCTTAGCATCGAAATTTAATGGTGATGGTTATATTTTCTGGTATGATCGTGACATTGATGCGAATAGACAGTTTTCGGGTTTTGAAGATAAGTACACTATTGAAACGTGGTTTCGTTCCGTTACCTTAGAAGATATGACAATTTTTGCTGCTGTAGATTCTGCTAGTACTGATCATTATGTAGACATTACTCTTGATTCAGATGGATATATTTCTTGGACTCATTCACCAACGGGCTCTGTCACCGATGCTACCACACTGACTTCTATTGATCCTATTGCGGGTCCAGGAGAGGTTTATCATCATTTAGCGCTTGTTTATGATGGCTCAAATATGACCATGTTTATTGATGGTTATCTTATCAAATCTACTAGCGGTGTTGACCCCATTGGTGATACTGTCGAAATAATAATGGGTAAGAAAGGTCCTTGGGAACACGAAAACTATTATCAAGGCTATTTAGATGACTTTCGTATTTGGTATAGTGCCAGAGCTTGGGAAGATATCAGGGGGTACGATAATATTACCTTATCAGGTGAGGAAGACAGCTTAGCTGCTTATTGGAAATTTGATGAAAGTGCCGGGGATGCAGTTTTTGATCTTGCTGAAGATTCTGATGGTAACCCACTTGATAATGATGGTGAAGTTTGCCTTGTTGATAGAACGGATTTGATTGCTGATGTTTTTGTTGGCGGTTTAACAGACTCTATCGGAATGTATTCTGTTAAAAATGTTGGATACGGAACAGGAACTAGTTTTACGGTAACTCCATCAAAAGAAACGATTATCGGTCGTTCTGTTGAATTTGATGGTGTAGATGATTATATAGACTTTGCATCCAGAAGAATTGATTTATCAAATGGATTTACTCTTGAAAGTTGGTTCAAAACTCCTGGTGGTACTAGTGATATGATTTTATTCTCATCTAGAAACCCCATTGACAATGAACTTGAAGTTGAGGTTTATTTATCTGCAAATGCTGAAGAGATTAGTGTAAATTATTTTGAACAAGCTATTTCAACGGTTGAAGAGGTCAATGATAACTTATGGCATCATTGGGCTATTACAGTTGATACGGTTGAAAATCAAATTGCCGTATATATTGATGGTAGTCTAGATAAAGGAAGTGCCTCATTACTTGAAATTGATGAGGATGCTACTAGGGACATTACAGTTGTTTCCGAATTTCGGTTTGCTAATGGTTTAACCAATGAAGATGCTAACCTCTTAGGCTATATTGATGAGGTTAGACTCTGGGATAATCCTAGAACAGTTGACCAAATAACTGGAACAATGAACCAGCTGCTTGATGGTGATGAGACAGGTCTCGCAAGTTATTGGAACTTTAACGATGGTTCAGGAACGGCCTTAAACGACGCCGGGAATGGTCTTGCTACTGGTGAACTTACAGGTATGGAAACTGGTAATGAGTCTTGGTCGATTGATATTCCTTTGGAAGAAGCATATAGTCATTATTACAGTCCAGAAAGCAGATATACAACCTTAAATTTTAGCAATACGTCTGTGGATCTTGTTGATTTTACTGACATATCGCTTTTACCTGTTACAGGTTATGTGATGTATGAGGGTACAAATTGTTTCATTGAAGATGCTGAGATTTTAATCAATGATGAGTCCCAAGCTCCTTTCATTAAATCAGATGCTAATGGTAAGTATACTGTTGAAATTGAGCCGGGGCTTTCTGGAGATCTTCTCTCTGTTGATTACGAGGGACATGAGTTTGATCCTGCATATATTGAGCTTCCAAGAATGACGCAGCCTTTATCTGGTCAGTATTTTTATGATAAAACTCTTCGAACCCTTAGTGGTATCGTAGCGGGGGGGACATGCGAATTTCCATTGCCAATTAATGATGGTGAAGAAATAATAGTAACTGTCTCTGCTATAGATAATTGTATTGAAATAGAGGTAGTTGCTGACGATCAAGGAAATTTTACCATTGATAGTTTACCTCCGATTATTTATAATATTTCTGCATACCATCCTAATCCAGATATCACATTTGATGCAGATACTGTATCTCTGGAGACAAAAAACCGTGAAAAGGATTTTATTTATTTTGCCCCACTACAGGTTGAGTTCGTTGATAGTTCGACTAGTTTAAGTGATCCGAGTACAGATGATGGCGGATTAGCTACTTTAGATATCTCATGCTATTCAGATGTCATTGGGTCACCTGATGCAATCGTTCAGAAGCCCTTTGGATATAATGTTGAATATTATGTTTTTGAAGAATATGATGGGCAGAAATGTCAAATCGATACTTTCACAGCAGTTTTTTATGATGAAATAACCGGACAAAGTTTTGAAGGTGAAGTAGAAAATGAGCCTGGAACTGCATTTGATCCGTATAATTTTGTAGCTAAAGAAGTAAACCTTTTAGATGGGGGAGACACTCCTTATCAAAATAGAATTTATGTACTTGTTACAGATCTAAAGGGCCGTAATGCAAATGCAACTTACTATGCTGTTGTTTTGGGTACTCAAGCTATTGATGGGTCTAAATTTGTGCTGAACGGGTCAAATGAGCCGTGGTATGTCTTGCGAGTTCCGCCAGGTGACGAAAGCTTTTCATATTTATCCACAGAAAATGAAATATGTAATACAATTTCAATGGAAACATTTGATGAGTCTGGTCAATCCATGAATATAAATGTTGCAAGTGGCACTGACTTTGAGCAAAGCGTTGGGGCATTTGGTTATTATGTAACTTTATCAATTGATGTCACTGCAGATTTAGGTGCAGGTATGGCTATGACTGAGACGCACACTAATACAGAAGAAAAAACAAGGTGTTTATCAGTTAGTGAAACGTTTACAGTTTACGGAGATGGTGAAATCTTCGGGAATGATGCCACGGTTTTTATTGGTGGATCTCAAACGTTTACTTATGGAATAGCAAGGCGCTTACAGCTTGATGGTTCTTGCGATGTCATGATTGACACTACTTTGACTGAAGATCAAGTTGAAATTGCATCTACATACATGCATTCGCGGTTTTACATTGAGAATGTTCTAATGCCTGATCTTCAAGAGCTAATTAATAATTCAGATGATGTTACTACTGTTGAAGATGCTCAGGAAGAATATGAGTTTTTTGAATGGTTAATGGCTAAGGATTTAGAAGCAGTTTCTAACGCCGTTGAGGCTTCGGAGATATCGTTAGGTGATTCAGCAATTACTACAATCACGTTTGATGCAGGAGTAGAGTATGAGTTCGCCACTAGCTCTTCTCAAACTGCTAATAATACTTATGAAATTAGTCTACAATATGATCAAGAGAATAGTCTAGAAGTTGGGGTTGAAGTTAACGGCGTTGGTACTACTACCGCGATGGTTTCATCCAAAAGTACAGGCAATACAGAATCAGAGACTGAAGAGGAAACAGCTGCTACAGAAACTGGGTTTTTCCTTAGTGACGATGACCCTGGGGATGCATATAGTATGACTGTTAAAATGGATCCATATTGGAATATGCCAGTGTTTGTTACAAATGGCGGTCAATCTTCTTGCCCTTGGCTTGAGAACACGATGAGGCGTCAAGTTGCACAAATTAGCGTAACCGAACCTGCTTTGGTTGACATACCACCAGAAGAGCCTGCGGTTTTTACTGTTCTTTTAGGTAATAACAGTGATACTGGTGAGGACCAGACTTACTATTTAACAGTTGATAATTCTTCTAACCCATACGGTTTAACGCTTACTGCGTCTGGTTATAATTTAGCGAATGGAGTGCAATATGATCTCGCTTTCGGAGAGCAAATGGAGGTGTCTGTTTCCGTAGACCGTGGGCCTGAATTATATGAGTATGAGGACATTATTTTACAATTAGTCCCAGATTGCGAATTTGATGATGATAATTGGATCAACTATGATGAGGTAACTATTTCTGTTACTTACAAAGAACCTTGTAGTGAAAGCATCGTTTCGCTTCCTGAAGATGGTTGGTTAGTTGATGCAAGTCACAGTGAAAGTGATGGTGATACACTGAGAGTCACCGTGAGTGATTACGACCTAGAAAATTCGTTGTTTGAAGATCTAAGTCTTCAATACCGTAAAGATGGAATTGGCGATTGGTACACAGCAGAAACATTTGACATTGATTATTTAACGGATTCTCTAATCAGTAACTATATTATTTTTAACTGGAATATTAGCCCATCAATAGTCACGGATGGAGAATATGAATTAAGGTCTGTTATCACTTGTTCTGGAGATGGATATGATGGCGTTTCGCAAATAAACAGTGGTTTAATCGACCGAACTGGACCGCAACAGCTTACTACAACTCCAGCGGATGGAATACTTGGGGTAGATGATTTAATCAGTATCACTTTTAACGAAACGATAGATTGTGATGCCATATCTCTTGGAGCGGGAGATATTACTTTTATGGATACTGAGACTGGGAACAATATTGATTTTACAATTACCTGCGGTGATGATATTGTTATTGTGAATCCAGCAGTAGCAGATAGATTTTTGGAAAATACTACATTACGTGTTGACGTGAAAAGCATGCTTGATGTTTATGGCAATGATATGAGCGATTCACTTGATTGGGAATTTTATTTTAACAGAAATCCTGTGGCTTGGGATGGTTCTGATATAAGCAATATCATTATGTATGTTGATGAAGAATATTCTACAACCAGAACGTTAGTTAATTCAGGCGGTGCTAATAATAGTTATTATGTTTTTGGTGGAAGAGATATTTCTTCGGAAGCAGCAATTTATCCTGATAATCAGAACGACTTACCTGTCTGGTTAGAAGTTTCTCCTACAGGCGGAACTCTTACCCCTGACTCTGAGCATGAGGTTACCATTGGTCTCAAGGAAGGCTTAGACTTTGGCGAGTATGAAACTACCATCTACGCAGGTGTAAGCGGTGTAGGGGATGAAGAGCTAAATATTTACATGCGTAAGCTTTGTTATGAGCCAGAGGACTGGGTAATTAACGCATCTGACTTTGAATATTCAATGAATATGACTGCTGTTTTATACACCCAACCATCCACTGCTGCTGTTGATACAAGTGATGATATCTATGATATGGTCGGCGTTTTTGTTGGTGATGAATTAAGGGGTGTTGCTAGTGTAGAGTATCTTCCTTCACTGGAATCTCTTTCAAATTTTCATCCATATGAGGTCTTTCTTACAATCTACAGTAATACTACAGCAACAGAAGAGTTATCATTCAAAGTCTGGGATGCTTCAGATTGTACAATGCTTGGAACGATAATTGAGTCCTATAATTTTGAAATAAATGAGGTTCTTGGTAGTCTTACAAATCCAGTCCCTTTAACAGCTACAAGTCAAATTGTTACAGAAATTGGCTATCCAGAAGGTTGGACGTGGCTTTCCTTTAATACAATCGATGAAGATATGTCCGTAAACACAATTCTTGGAGATATGGATGCTTCGGAGGGAGATATCATTAAGAGTCAAGACGGTTTCTCTATTTATGATCCTACTGTTGGCTGGTTTCCTTCTTCGTTTGAAATTTCCCATCAGCATACTTATAAGTTAAAGCTTGAAAACCTAGATACACTTACCCGTGTTGGTTTTGCTGTTGATGTCGAGCTAGACACAATAGATATTGGTGTCGGTTGGAATTGGATCGGGTATACTCCGCAAGAATCATATGAAGTGAATGAAGCGTTAGAGTCTTTAAGTGACGTTTACACTGGAGACTTGATTAAAAGTCAAACTGGGTTTGCACAATTTCTAGAAAATTACGGTTGGTTTGGTAGCCTAGCTTATATGAGCCCTAAAGAGGGGTACCTCATAAGTTCTTCAGTTGAGGGCGAACTTCTCTATCCGTTTTCTATAGCAAGGTCTGCTGAGGTAGTGGAGGAAGAAAATATAGTTGCCTCTGCGACACCAATTATTAGCGAAAATGTACCTGAATGGATTGTTTCACCAAGTGAATTTTCAAGTACAATGTCTGTTGTTTCTAGATTAGTGTCCTTTGATAGTACATCTAGAAACCCAGGCGACATAGTTGGGGCATTCATTGATGGCGTTTGCAGAGGAACTGCAAGTCCGCAATATGTTGAACCATTAGATGAGTATCTAGTTTTCTTAACCATTCATGGTGATGAGGATGAAACTAGGGATGTTGTTTTTCAGGTCTATCACGAAGAAACAGATGAAATTTTATATGTGCCTAACAATGTAGGATTTGTTACCAATGATATCATTGGGTCAATAACAGAACCTTACACAATTGATGCTCGCACTTTGAATGCAGGTGATCCTGGTTATATCCCGGTTGTGTTCAGCTTAGCTCAGAATTATCCAAATCCGTTTAACCCTGTGACCAAAATAGGTTACGGTGTTGCGGAGAACACGATGGTTTCAATCACCGTCTACAATTTAATGGGTGAAAAAGTAGCAACCTTAGTAAACAAGAATCAGGACCCTGGATATTATTTTACGAACTGGGATAGTAGAAACGATATGGGTATTAATGTATCTGCTGGTATGTACATATACCAAATTCGAGCAGGTGACTACGTAAAAAGTAGAAAACTAATACTCCTTAAATAGAAAAAATAACTAGCTATATGCAAAATAAAATGAAACATATCATTCCATATTTACTTGCAAAATATTTGAAACTTTCGCTTGCTATCGTTTTTCTTAGTTGTTTTGGGCTTCATGCTCAAAATGAAGAAAATAGTGAGCCTGACTGGGCTGTAAGTAGCAGTAATTATTCTTCAAACTTATCTTTAATTGGCGATTTTTATTTAAATGAGGAGCCCTTTGATAGTGCAAATATTATAGCTGCTTTTGTAGATGGAACTGTTAGAGGTACCTCTACGGTGGAATCATATGGAGATGGTTATGTTTTTTTAATGACCATTTATGGAAACACAGCGGGAGAAGAGATCGAATTCAAAGCATGGATTGCAGATGCCACAGAAGATTCCGTTGTGGATATTGAAGAAACTATTGAATTTGTACCTAATGGTACAGTTGGATCAGTTTCATCCCCACAGGTATTCACTTCTTATCGAAATTTTGATTTTTCCCCTTTTCTAACTGGCATTGTTGACCAATCAGTTCACATGGGTGAAGGGTTTACTTCTTTTGATCTAAATGATTTTATCTCTGTAAGAGATCAAGATACGCTCTTATTTACAGCGACTCAAGGAGATTACATTTCTGTAAGTCAAGCAGATGGCGTGATTACTTTAGACCCACAAAGTGGCTGGATTGGAAGCGAAGACATCATCTTTACGGTCACTGAGCTTACGGAAAATGGCTACAGCGATTCGGATACAGCTACATTTACTCAACTTCGAACAGACGTTGCTCCAGTGATTTCTGAAATTGAAGATCAAACTGTGGGTCCAAATGGATCCTTTATTTCATTTGATATGAATGATTTCATAGTAGAACTAGATGATGATAGTCTTACTTATGAGTATGAATATGGTGACCCCACAGATGTATATGATGATCCTGAATGGAGTGTAAGCCCTCAGAATTATGAATTTTCGATGTCAGTGGTTGCTGAAGTCTTTTCTAGAGGTGAATATCCCGATGGTGCAGGACATGTATTAGCTGCTTTTGATGAGGACGGCGTAATTCGCGGTCTGGCGCAAGGGGAGGCCTATATTAATGATTGGCGTTATCTTCTTACAATCTATTCGAATAATGAGGGCGATGAAATATCTTTTAGATTTTATGATAATGACAATTACTTAAATGTTCCTGTTATTGAAACGGTTACCTTTGTTAACAATAGCGTTATTGGTAGTGCTGCAACGCCAATAGATCTTACTGCCAATTTTATTAAAGTAGATTTAAGTGTTGAAGGGGTCGTAGACCTTTCAAGAGTGGATGCAGATTGGACTGGTAATGAAGCAATCATTTATTCAATCACGGATAACGGCACTCAAAACAGTTATTCTGATTCTGATCAAGCTGTTTATACTGTTGATGGAAATTATGAGCCAATTCTTTCAGGTATCCCTGATCAAAGTATTGGGATGAATGGTACGTTTACTACTGTAGACCTTGATTATTACACGGAAACTTTTGACGAAGATGGTATCGTATATTCTGTTTCTGGCAATTCAGACCTCAGTATAAGTTTAGATGGCAGTTTGGTCACGGTTTCGTATGAAAGTGGCTTTATTGGAGTAGAGTCTCTGATTTTTACGGCAACTGATAATAATGAAATAGCATTTTCAAGCTCTGATACGGCTGTTTTTAGCGTTTTAGCCGATGACAATATTCCTCAGCTTGTAGAAGTCCCTGATCTCTCTGTAGACATAGGTTCTGAGTTTGACACACTTGATCTAACAAATTATTTAAGAGAGTTTGATGGTGATGATGTTAATTGGAGTTTTGAGTTTCTTGACTATCCTTCGACTGTAAGTGCTCCAAGTTGGGAAGCCCCTACATCTGGTACGTACTCTATGGAATTGGTTGCAACCGTTGAAGCATTAGGGTTACTTACTGAAGATAATGAACATATTTTGGTTGCGATTAATGACAGTAGTGATATTTTAGGTGTTTCTCAGGCTATAAATTTTCAGGGCACATGGGTTTACAATATGGATCTTTTTTCAAATGAAGATAATGTAAATGTAAAGTTCTGGTTCTATGATAATAGTTCTGAAAGAGTATTAGCAGTTGATCAAACACTTGTTTTTAGTAATGGTTCTGTTGTTGGTGATGCTGTTGATCCTTTAGAAATTAAGGCTGGAAGAATTTTGATATCTCTTTCAGATGAAGGTTTAGTTTCAATAGAAATTCTTCAAACAAATTGGGACATTGCAGAAACAGTTCGTTTTACTGTTACTGACGCATCCACAGAAAATAATCTTACATCTTTCAATGATATTTCCATTATGATTGAAAATGACCTTCCCGCTATTTCTGTTGATTCTTGGGAAACCGAAGAAGGTGGAAGTTTTGAGCCTATGCTGCTTGAGGATTATGTATCTGATAACGGTACACCTTTTGATTCTTTGACTATAAGCGTCGCCACTGGCATTCAATACACTGCCGAGATAGTCAATGATTATTTGATTGTTTATCCTCCCGGAGATTCAGATTGGAATGGTACGGAGGAAGTAACATTGAAGGTGCTCGATGCTCACCCTTATGATTCAAAGACGCTTGAGACAACCATTAATTTTGTAATGACACCTGTAAATGATGCACCAATTTTAGCTCAGCAGGATGACCTCACAATTCGAGAAGACGAACCAGAGACGTTTGCATTAGAGATAACTGACATAGATA
>MDSV01004143.1_pt1 | contig 12959 bp, 11 predicted proteins | sample 810851 | NCBI WGS metagenome assembly MDSV01 (sample SAMN05326640, study PRJNA326480) | marine metagenome | isolation source: seawater | place: Atlantic Ocean: North East | collected 2012 | reverse complement strand
TCATTTTATAACTTTGTATCAATATCTAATTTAATAATATATTCTTTAATAATACTTGAGCCATTTTTAGTCATTTTAATTATTTTAAGTTTAAATTTGGATGAAGATAAAATTAAGAAACTTTCAAATATTTTAATTTTTTTTGCAATTATAAATACTTTTGTAGCAATCTTTCAATATTTAATATTGGGATATAGAGTTGATTTTGTCCAAGGAATTTTTTTAGGTTTAGGCACTGGTGCTCACACTACAGCAGCTTTTAGTGCTACAGCTGCTTTGTACTTATACTTTTCAAATATTGACATATCAAATCTAAAAAAAATTCTATTAGTTATATTTCTCTCTACCCCAACTATTTTAGGAAGTGCCAATCAAATTATATTAATATTCACTATTGTATTATCTTTCTACCTGCTCTACCAAATAATAAGTCAAAAAAAATTAAAGAATTTTTATTTTTTTCTTGTGTGGTGCTCAGTTGTTTTTTTGGGATTTAACTATGTGAAACAAACTCAATGGTATTTAAATGTCACAACAGGCCGTGAGATTTATGACATAATTGATGCCATAATTTATAAATATAAAGTTTTTGCTTTTTTAAGTGAAGACTTTGATTTTTTTAATTATTTAATTGGATTGGGACCAGGTCATGGAACAAGTAGATTGGCTCTAATGATTCCTAATTATTCTTTTTTAGACTTTTCTAGTACTAGTGTAGCTCAAAAAATAATTTCAATTGGAAATGAGTCTTATTTAAATCATCCAATTACTGGATCGAGTATTTTTTCTTTAGTTTTCTTTGCTCCAGGCCTTTATGGTGAGATTGGTCTATTGGGATCTTTAATGTATTTATATATATGGATAAAAATAAATAAATTTTCGATCAACAATAAAATAGTTTTTATTTTTATTATGATAATTATTGCTTTAGGATCAATATATCAATGGCCTGAAGAACCAGCTTTTATGATTTATATTTCATCATTTATAGCTATACAAATAGCGCAAACTAAAACTAAAAAAATATGAGGAAAGATTATGAGAAAAAAATTCGATCACATTTAAAAGGGTTAAGTAATATTTCTAATGTAGAATACGTTGAGTTAAAATTTTTTAAAACCTTATTTATATTTCCAAAAAAACCCAGTTTAGGCGCTAAATCTTTAAATAAGATAAAACCTTACGGTTTTCTTAAATCTTTATTATGGGAGATTATATCATTTATTTATAGGACAAATATATCTCTGCTAAAAAATTTATTCAAAGATACAAAAGTAAAATTTAATTATTTGTTTTGTGCAGCTATTAATGACCACCATGAGTCAAAAAAAATAATTATTTTTCATATTAATAAAAATACTTTTATAATTGACCAATTATCAAAAATTCCTATTGATAATTACACCAAAAAACTCTTGGATAAGGAATGTATGACATTAAGTTTATTAAAAAAAAATAAACTTATTTGTTCCCCAAACATACATTATATTAAAGGAATTTATTACCATGAATTTATAGAAAATAAATATTCTAGTACTCAATTTAACAATGATCACGTAAGATTGTTAATTAAATTATTAAAAAAAGATAAAATTCAAACTAAAAATATAAAAAGATTACTCTTTAAAAAGATAAATAAAATTAAGTTTAATGTTTCAACAAAAATTTTATTTAAGAATATTTTAAAAAAGATACCTGATAATATTTTGATACCTAAATCAATATCCCATGGGGATTTTTGCCCATGGAATATTTTAGAAAATAAAAAAAAAAAATTAATTGCTATCGACTGGGAATTTTCTGATAAATCTTCACTTCCATTTGAAGATTTACTAAATTTTTTTTTAAAAAAGAAAATGCTTATTGATAATGGTGAGATATTAGATACTCTAGATTGGCAAAATATATATTCATCGAAACCGTTTAATTTATACTTAAGAAATGTTATTGATAATAAAATTTACTCAAAATATATTATTAATCTATCTATAATATCACTTTGTATATATTGGAATTCAACTAAAATTGGACTTAAGCATGCCTATGGGATTTATTTGATAGAAAATATCAAATCACAAAATTATTTAAAAATAAATAATGTTCAATAAATTAAAAGAAAATTCCAAATTATTTTATGTCCTTTCTGACCAAGCTATTGTGAGCCTTGGAAATTTTACAATTTCTGTTTTAATCCTTAGATTCATTGGAATTCAAGAATTTGGAATTTTTGCTTTTGTAATGCTTAATATGTATTTCTTAAGTGATTTACAGCTGTCAGGTATAATCTCTCCTATGCTTACTAATGAGCCCAAGGAGAAAAAATTAACAATCAATTATTTTTATGGAAGTATTTTTTTACTTCAAATTTTATTTGCTACTTTATCCTCAATATTTCTATATTTAATTTTTAAAAATCTTAGTTTTTTAATCTCTGACTATCAATTAAGTAATTACGCCTTCTCTATTATGTTTCTAATTTTTTTTTCTCAATTAAATCAATTTCTAAGAAGATTGTTGATGTCAAAAAAGAGATTTATTAGACCAATCCTGTCTGATTTAGTTACTTATTTAGCTTTTTTTGCAAGTTTTGTTTATTATTATAATTTACAAAGTCTTTACTTAGAAAAAATATTTCACATTTTAACAATCTCTTTTTTTTTAGGTTTTCTTTTTAATATATCGTTGATTGCTAAATTAAATTTCAGTTTTGATAATTTTATTGTTACAACTAAAAAAAATTGGATTATATCAAAATGGTTAATGCTTACTTCTTTAACTGGCTGGTTTTCAAGAAATTTGTGGGTTATATATGTTGGTGCAATACTTGGTCCTTATATATTTGGTGTAGTAAGGTCTTGTCAAATAATAATCAATTTTAGAAATGTTTTTTTTCAATCATTTGAAAATTTCTATCCATCAATAATCTCTAAACTTTACGTAAACAAAGGGAGAGATTACATGAAAAAATACATAAATAAATTTATAATAAATGGTGCAGTTCTATCAATATTCATTTCTACTATAGTTGCTTTTTTTTCAGAGTTTATTTTAATGTTTGTTTATGGTGATGATGTTGCAAAGTATAGTTGGATACTAATTATTCTAACATTAATAGTACCATTAGAATTTATCAAATTTGCCCCAACATTTGGTCTTAGAACTTTAGGAAATACGAAGCCAATCTTTTTATCACTTTTAATATCATTTATATTTGCTCTTTTATTTGCTAAATTTATTATTCAAAATTACGAGATAAATGGATTTTTATTTGGTCTTATAACAACAGAAATTTTAATTAGCTCAACAGTTTGTATTGGTTTCTATAATTTAATAAAAAAAACGAACTAATGAAAAAAAAACTAAAAATATTACTTTCAGCTTATGCATGTGAACCAAATGTTGGTTCAGAACAAGAAATTGGATGGTTATGGGCATATAATTTATCAAAAAAAGGACATGATATTTATGTAATAACTAGAACTTCAAATAAAAAAGCAATAAAAAGTTTTACTAAAAAAAAAAAATTAAAAGTTACCTTTATTTATTTTGATTATCCAGATTGGGTTTTAAATATTATTTCAAGAAAAGGAAAACTAAATTTTTTATCCTTTACCTATTTTTTTTTGTGGCAAGTTGGTATTTACTTTGCAATAAAACCTACCATCAATAAAATAAAGTTTGATTATATTCATCATGTAACATTTGGAACTTTTAGATACCCAAGTTTTTTAAGTTTTTATAAAATTCCTTTTATTTACGGCCCACTAGGTGGTGCAGAAAAATGTCCAGTAAATTTAAGAGAGGATTTTACACTTCGTGAAAAATTTATCGAATATATAAGAGATTTTAGTAATTTTTACTGTAAGTTTTCTCCAACTATAAATCTAACATATCTTAATTCCCACAAAATTTATGCTTCGACAAATGAAACTTTAAAAGTTATCCCGTCTATATATCATAAAAAAACTTCTATATTAACTCCAGTTTCAATAAGAAATTTTAAAATAAATAATTTTAGATATCTAAAAAAAAAGAAACCAATTACAATTTGTTATGCAGGAAGATTTGTAAGCTGGAAAGGGCTTCATATTATTTTAAAAACTTTTGAATTTATTTATAAAACTCGCAAAGATATACGTCTTGTTTTGATTGGAGATGGTCCTATAAAAGATATTTTAAAAAAAAAAGTAAAATTACTAAAACTAGAAAAAAATGTAATATTTACAGGAAAAATTAAAAGACAAAAAGTTGAAGATTATTTCAAAAAAAGCCAAATTGTTTTTTTTCCATCTTTAAGGGAGTCTGGGGGAACAGTAATAGTTGAAGGAATGTTATATTCTATAGTTGCAACATGTAATTTAGGAGGGCCAGGTCACCTTACAAGTAAAAAAAGTGCGATTGTTATTGATACGAATGGAAAGAGTAAAAATGAGATTTCAAAAAACATTGCTAGTTCAATTATCAAATTAATAAACAATAAAAAGATGTATAATTCAAAAAGGTTATCGTCTTTGCAAAAACTTAGAAATCATACAATTGGTAAAAAAATTGAAGAAATATATTCATAGTTATTGTATATTAATAAATGTTAAAAAAAATATTTAATTTAAAATTTGGTATAACTGCTGAAGAAGAAAGAGAATTTCAACAAAAAACGATATCATCTTTAAAAGATAAATACTTAAGTACAGACTCAGTAAAAAAATATCAAAATGATCAAGGATACAAAATTAAGATAGACGAGATAAAACTATTTTTAGAAAAATATAAATCTAACGGATATATATTAGATATTGGATCTAATACTAGTGGTGAATCTGAGAATCTATATCATTTTGGACATAAAATGGTTGCGACAGATATAAATGAAATTGCCTTATCATATTCTAAAATAAGATCAAAAAAGTTTAGAAACGAACAAATGGATTATTTTGTTATAGATGCACATAATATGCCTTTTCAAAATGAAACATTTGATAAAATAGTAGCTTATGAGGTTCTTCATCATATGGAAAAAATTGATATAGCTTTGAATGAAATGTTTAAAGTTTTAAAGAGTGGTGGATACCTATTTACAGTTGAACCCTACGCTTATAATCCATATCGGAGACTTAGCGAGGTCAGAGATTATTTTAGGGGAACAATAGAAAAAAGCTTTTCAGTTTCAAAATTAAAAAACCTCTTTATAAAAAATGGTTTTGAAATAATAGAACTGAAAAAAGTATCATTCGTTTATCCAGAGCAGAAAATAAATGATAGTAAATCTATGATTAGAAGATTTTTAAAAAGAGTATATGCAAAAGTGAGTGAAAAATTCCCATCAATATTTGGAATTATATATCTTGTTGCAAGAAAACCTGGCGGATTTGAGGAAAAAGATATGAACATTTACGATAAACTAAAATGTCCCCAGACTAATGAAAAATTGAGTCTTGAGAAAGATTATTATGTCAATAAATCTAATACAGTTAAATATTCAACATACGATAACATACCAATATTAATAAGAAAATAATCATAAAATTAAGTAGATTTAATCGGAATGAAAATTTTACAAATACATAATAAATATCTTTATTATGGTGGAGAAGACTCTGTTGTAAAAGAAGAAGCGTCATTACTAAAAGAGAATGGTCATCAGGTAACTCAATTATTTAGAGACAACAAAAAAGAAATTATTTCTTTAAAAGACAAATTAAAAACTTTATTAAATATTACTTATTCTAAAAATTCCATAAATCTAATTAATCAAAATTTAGAAAAAATTGAAAAACCTGATATTGCACATATTCATAACGTCTTTCCATTGTGGACATATTCAATATTGGAAGCTTTAAGTAAAAAAAAAATCCCTGTAGTTATGACATTACATAACTATCGATTAGTATGGGATAAATTGAGTTTATTCGACAAGAAAATTTTTCTATATGGTGCATATAAAAATTCTATGATTAAAACTTTTTTTATTTCAAGAATTTTTAATAAAAATAGGAAGCTCTTAAGATACATTGACAAGTTTATTGCGCTCACAGAATTTACAAAACAAGAATATATTAAAGCAGACTTACCATCTGACAAAATAATTATTAAACCAAATTTTTTATCAAAAAAACAAATTGGAAAAACTAAAATAGATAAAAAAGAAGGGGGTGTATTCGCCTCAAGGATATCAAAAGAAAAAGGGATTATAACTTTATTAAAAGCTTGGGATTCAATTGATTTAGATTTAAAGATATTAGGTGATGGACCACTTCTAAATAAGTTAAAATTTAAAAATAAAAAAATAAGATTTTTTGGTGGTGTCTCAAGAGAATTTGTAAGGGACGAAATAAGAAGTGCAAAATTTTTAATATTTCCTTCTGAATGGTATGAATGTATGCCAATGACTATCTTGGAAGCATTCAGAGAAGGAACACTTGTATTAGCATCAAATATAGGAAGTATCAAAAGTATTATAAAAGATAACCATAATGGAATTCTTTTTGCTCCAGGTGAACCAAATGATTTAAGTATAAAAGTTAAATGGATTTTAAATAATCCTGAAGAGTGTAAAAATATTGTTAATAATGCTTACAACGATTTCATTGAAAAATATACAGAGGAAAATAATTACAAAAAATTAATAGGAGTATATCAAGATGCTATTAATTCAAAAAAATCATAACAATTTTAGATATGTTATCCAATTGTAATAATTTTTTTCATCAAAAGCATTTTTATAAATACTCTCCTTTTCATTAGATAATAAAGGTAAAGTTTCTATAAATGTTTTTTTATCTATTTCTTCGTTGAAATATTTATTTGGCAAATAGACAGGTGGAAACTCATAATACACCTCTAAATGTTTATTTAAATAATTTTGATCATTTAAATTTGGCTTAACATGATTTGCTCTAAATCTATGAAAATCTACAAATGGATAATTATTTGAAAACATAGATTTGATTTGAAAATTTAAAAATATTATTATTCCTTTCAATCTCTCAAAAAAAACATTTTTTTTAAGTTTAAAACCTGAACCTGCATAAATTTGTTTTAAACTATAAAAGTCCCCTTTATTTGGAGGATAATTGTCCTCAAATATTATGTGTTTAATTCCAGCCCATTTACACTCTTTGACACGTTCAAGGGCATTTTGATGATCATCAAAAAAAGCAAGAGTTTTATCTGTGTCAATTTTTGTAAAGTCATGAAATTTAAAATCTAAATTTGAATAATTTGCTTTTTTGGAAATATATTCTCTGTCACTCAATTTTATATCTAAAGATAATATTTCTGCATTAGGTAGAGTGTTTTCAATTAACCATGTTCCTTGTCCTTTAAAAACTCCACTTTCAATTACAAAATCAGGATTTAATTTTTTTAACAAAAAATAAAAAGCAAACATGTGGGGGAACATCATGCCACCATGGTTATTTTTTATTGGTCTTTCAGAATATAATTTTTCGAAATATTCAATTTCACTAATAATTTCTTCATTTGTCCAAGTAATCTTATTATTATTGATTTTCATCACTATATGATCAAATTAAGAAAGATTTTTGTAATTCACTTAAATCTTTTTTTAACAGATCGTGTTTTAAATTTTGATCTAAGGTTGGTTTTTTCAGTGGACACGCGCTTGTATAAATTGCATTAAAAACTATTCTATTATAACCCTTAGAAATTCTGCTACCACAATGAACTAGTCTATGAACATCTATCAGTGATATCTCACCAGCTTTACCCTTCAGCTTCTTGATATCATTAATATAATTTTTATTTTCAATTTCTTTGTCATTAAGTCTGCCAAAATAAGAAGAATATAACTTTTTTGATATTTTAAATGGTAGATATTGAAGTGGCCCATGTTCATCATCACAATCTGTTAGATATAACCATAATCTTACAGATCTAGTATCAAACTTATCTCTATGCCAAAGCTGGTCCCTAGCTATAGGCATTCCTTCATTGTTTTCAGATTGTAAGACTCTCAAATCAAAAAGTTTTACTCTTTCACCAAAATAATTAACTAATATCCTTAGTATATTTTCATTTAAAGCAATTTTAATAAAATTTGAGTTTGCAGAAAAATGGGAGGAGTCTAAATTTTTTTTATAAACTGTATTTGCATCTGTTTTTGAATTTTTAAAAAGTTCTTTGACTTCAGATAAGCAATCGTTAATTGTATCTTTATTTAATGTTAAATTGTTTAATCTTACGAACGCATTATTTTTAAATTCCTTAGAAATTTCACAGTTGTCCAAATATTGGCTTATTTTGAAATTATAAGTATCGTTAGAAAATAACTTATTTAACCTACCGGCTAATTCCATTTTGATTGAATTAAAAAGTAAGAGTTTTTGATTTTTTCCTGTTTGACTCATTTGATAGCAAATTTTTATCATTATTTTATAGTTTTTAGAATATAATTATTAATTCAGAAAACTAATATAAAGTATTATCAAATGCTAATTAATGAATAATTTTAAAAAACAAAAAATACTAACCCATAATGTTAATGTAATTTCAACAATTGATTTATTAAAAGAGGTAAAAAAATTTTTAGTCTCCCAATCTGGTGAATACATTTGCATTACACCAGTCCATGCAATTATAGAAGCTTATAATAACAAAAATTTTGCTAATATCGTCAACAACGCCTCTTTATCTTTGCCTGATGGTAGGCCGGTATATTGGGCTCTTAAACTTTTAAAACATAAAAATGCTGAGTATTTACCTGGTTATTATGTAACAAAAAAATTATGTGAATATGCGGCTCATAATAATATTAAAGTCGGGTTTTATGGAGGTAAACAAGAAACTTTAAAGAAGTGCATAAAAAATTTAAAAATGGAATTTGAAAAATTAGATATTCGATACACTTGTTCACCACCATTTAGAGAATTATCACCAGAAGAAAAAAATAAGATAACTAAAGAAATAAATCAAAGTGACATACAGTTATTATTTGTTTGTCTTGGCTGTCCAAAACAAGAGTATTGGATGTCAGAAAATAAGGAAAATATTAAATGCACAAAAGTAGGGATTGGTGCAGCAATAGAATTTATATCCGGAGATAAATATTTACCACCTTATTGGATTCAACAATTAGGTTTATTTTGGATATTTAGATTGTTTGTTGAGCCAAAGAGACTATTTAAAAGATATTTTTTTACAAATTTTAAATTTATCTACCTTTTTTTAAAACAATACTTTAAATTGTGATTTTATGAAAAATGTGCTTGTAACTGGTGGGTGTGGATTTGTAGGAACAAATATATGTTTGAGTCTTAAAAAACAAAATTTTAAAATTTTTTCATTAGACAACTTAGTGCGCAAAGGATCTTCTTATAATCTTGAATTATTAAAAAAAGCTAAAATCAAAAACTTTAAGATAGACATATTTGATTATAAAAAAATAATTAATCTTCCTAAGTTTGATTTAATTATTGATTGCTGTGCAGAAGCAGCGGTAGAGGTTTCAAAAAATCAAATAGACAAAGTAATTAATACAAATCTAATTGGAACTTTCAATATTTTAAAAAAAGCAAAAAAAGATAAATCTAAAATAATCTTTCTTTCATCAAGCAGAGTAAATTCAATTTCCTCTTTAGATAGTATTTTAAATAAAAGAATTATTAAAAATAAAGTTAAATTAAAAAAAAAAATTAACGAAAACTTTGACGTATTAAAACCAAAATCAATTTACGGGTTTACTAAGCTAGCTTCTGAAATGTTAATTGAAGAATTTTCATACGCATTTGGTGTTAAATATATAATAAATAGATGTGGGGTTATTTCTGGACCTTTACAATTTGGAAAACAGGATCAAGGTTTTGTAAGCCTTTGGATCTGGCACCATATATCAAAAAAAAAATTAAAATATATTGGTTATGGTGGTTATGGTCATCAAATAAGAGATGTTTTACATATTAAAGATTTAGTTAATTTAATTAAGATACAAATAAATATGTTTAAAACTATCAATAATCAAACGTTTACTGTTGGAGGATCAAATAAAAGTTTCACCTCACTCCAAATGCTAACAAAAATTTGTGAAAATGTTACTGGAAACAAAATAAAGTTTTCTAGAAAACCCAAAACTTCTATTTACGATATACCTTACTTTATAACAGATAATAAAAAAGTTATGAATACTTACGCCTGGAAACCTAAAAATAATATTAATGATGTTGTTAATGATGTATATAAATGGATGTATAATAGTAAGTTAAAATTAAAAAAATATCTATAATTATTATGTCTATTGTTTTAATTACAGGTTCAAGTGGATTAGTTGGATCTGAGTCAGTTAACTTTTTTTCCAAAAAGGGTTTTGATGTTGTGGGTATAGATAACAATCTTAGAAAATTTTTTTTTGGTAAAGATGCCTCTACCAATCAAATCAAACAAGATTTAATAAAAAGAAATAAAAGATTTAAAAATTTTAGTATAGATATCCGAAATTATAATGGTTTAGAGAAAATTTATAAAAGATATAAAAAAAGTATTTCATTAATAATTCATTGTGCTGCTCAACCATCTCATGATTATGGTAAGAATTTTCCTATTCTGGATTTTAATGTTAATGCCACTGGAACTCTTAATTTATTGGAATTAACTAAAAAATATTGCCCAAATGCACCTTTTATTTTCATGTCAACAAACAAAGTATATGGAGACAATCCAAATAGACTTAAAATTAATGAAAAACAAACAAGATGGGAATTAAAAAAGAATGATAGCTACTATAAAGGTATAGATGAAAAATTCTCTATAGATAATTGTACACATAGTTTTTTTGGTGTCTCAAAAACTTACGCAGATCTGATTGTTCAAGAATATGGAAAAAATGTTGGTTTAAAAACTGTCTGTTTTAGAGGTGGTTGTCTCACTGGACCAAATCATAGCGGTGCTAAACTGCACGGTTTCTTGTCATACTTGGTCAAAATATCTATGTCTAAAAAAAAATATTCTTTAATTGGCTATAAAGGAAAACAAGTAAGAGACAATCTACACAGTCACGATCTTGTTAATTCTTTTTGGGAATTTTTTAAAAAACCGACCAAAGGAGAGGTATACAATATGGGTGGTGGCAGATATTCTAATTGTTCAATAATTGAAGCTTTAGATTTAGTAGAAAAAATTGCAAACATATCCATCAAAAGAGATATTCTAATAAAGCCAAGAGTGGGTGACCATATTTGGTATATTTCAAACTTGTCTAAATTTAAAAAACACTACCCTAATTGGAAGCAAAAATATAATACTAAAAAAATAATTGAAGAATTGATCAACAATTATTAAGCACCTTTAATCATGCTAAAAAAAAATTCTTACTAACGATATAAATTTTAAGAATTAATTTTTTTTTCCCATTCAATCGCAGTTTTTAAGATATAGTTTAAATCATGATATTTTGGCTTCCACGAAAAATATTTCATAAATTTATCTACATTGGATACAATCTGCTCACTATCTCCTGGTCTTCTGGGTCCAACTTTAGTTTCTAAATTTTTATCTATAATTTTATTCAATTCATTAACTACATCCTTAATACTAAAACCATTTCCATACCCACAATTAAATAAGTTAGACTCGCCATCCTTTATCAAATGTATTGCTGATATAAGATGTATTTCTGCTAAATCAGAAACATGAATATAATCTCTTATTGCTGTTCCATCAGGTGTGTTATAATCATCTCCATTAATAATTAGTCTATCTCTTTTACCAACCACAACTTCACAAGCAACTTTAATTAAATGCGATGAAACTTTTGAAATTAATCCAGTTCGCATTTTTTCATCAGCGCCAGCAACGTTAAAATATCTTAATATAATATATTTTGAATTATAAAGCTCTGAAGTTTCTCTTATAAAATTTTCTAAATCCAGTTTTGATGATGCGTAAGGATTCAGTGGATCTGTAGGATCTTTTTCTGTAACCCTTTGAGCTTTTGGGTTACCATAAACAGCTGCTGTTGAAGAAAAAATAACTTTTTTTAATCCATTTTCATAACATGTTTCTAAAAATATTTTAGCCTTTGAATAATTAAAATCACTATATCTTTCTGGCTGCTCTACTGATTCTTCCACTCTAATTAATCCAGCAAAATGCATTACTAGATCAAAATTATTGTTGTTTATTAAATCTTTTACTTTTTCTTTCTCGTCTATGTCAAATACTTCGAGTTTTGCTTTGCTGGGTAATAACTTTTTGTTACCTGTTATTAAACTGTCAATACAAGTGACTTCATGTCCTTGATCAATCAATAAATGACTAACATGACTACCTATATAACCTGCACCACCAGTCAGTAAAATTTTACTCATATTTATTAAAAATAAAACTAAGAAACATTGTTAAATTATACAATATTCTAAAAATTATGTATCTTTTTAAATAAGATTTAATTAAATGATGTCAGTGTGCCGACAAGAATTAATCCCCAGTACGCAGATAATCCTAAAAATATACCTGTTTTTACTTTATTTTGTTTAATTCTTGATGGAAGTTTTTTTATAATATCAGGCATTTAATAACCAAATATCATCAACAACATATTTGTCAAATTATTATTAAATATTAAAAAAAAATAATTTTAAGGCAGATGTTGGGCTTCTAGTAGATGGTGGCTCCAAAGACTTTAACAATATCGTCTTCAACACCAAGAACTAGTCTGCCTAAAAATTCTCCTGAAATTTCTTTATTAGTTTGTTTTATCAAAACAGTGACATGAATACCTCTTCTAAGACATCCAAATGGTTCAAATGTTTCTTTTAAATTAGTGATTATTTTATTGTTAGCCCACTGTTTACCAAGCTCAACTTCATTTGCACCAAACAACATCTGTGTTGAAAAATCCTTAGTAAAACCACCATAATCCTTAAGATTTGACGATCTAACTAAATTATCCCAAATAGGCTTGGCTAATTCATAGATCTCATCATCATTTTTTGACAAAATATCCATGT
>MDSV01207131.1_pt1 | contig 12960 bp, 10 predicted proteins | sample 810851 | NCBI WGS metagenome assembly MDSV01 (sample SAMN05326640, study PRJNA326480) | marine metagenome | isolation source: seawater | place: Atlantic Ocean: North East | collected 2012 | reverse complement strand
ACTTACACTAAAGGAGTTTACTTCTTAGAGATTACAACAAATAATGGTATAGTTAACAAGAAACTGATTCTTCAATAAGAAGTTAATTAGTCTTTAATATTTAAGAAGCCCGAGTTTTTGCTCGGGCTTCTTCTTATTCCAGTATTTTGTGATTAAGTTAATATAAAGATTGTCTAATCTTAACTAGTTTACTTAGTAGCTCTTCTAATTGATTTAATTGCAACATGTTGGCTCCATCTGATTTTGCTTCACTAGGATTCGGATGAGTTTCTAAGAATATACCATCTACTCCAGCTGCAATTCCTGCTTTTGCAATTGTCTCTATCATTTCTGGTCTTCCACCTGTTATGCCGCTATTTTGGTTAGGTTTTTGTAAGGAATGTGTAATGTCTAGAGTCACAGGCACTCCACATTCCTGCATGATAGGTATACCTCTGTAGTCTACCACTATATCTTGATAGCCGAACATACTCCCTCTATCGGTTAGTATTACTTTATTGTTTCCATTTTCTCTCACCTTATTCACCGTATGTATCATGCTTTCTGGGGAAAGAAATTGTCCTTTCTTGATATTTATTACTTTCCCCGTTTTAGCTGCTGCTATTAGTAAATCAGTTTGGCGGCATAAGAATGCAGGGATTTGTAGTATATCAACATATTCTGCTGCTATCTTAGCTTCTTCAGGGTTGTGAATATCTGTTATAGTAGGGATGTTAAATTGTTTCCCTACCTTGCTAAGGATTTCCAATGCTAATTTATCACCGATCCCAGTAAATGAATCTAGCCTTGAACGATTTGCCTTCCGGTAGCTGCCTTTGAAAATAAATGGGATTTTCAGTTTATTAGTTATAGAAAGGATTCTTTCTGCAATTTCCATTGCCATACCTTCTCCTTCAATAGCGCATGGACCTGCCATTAAGAAGAAGTTACCACTCTTCTGGTGCTTAATGTTATTGATTTTTGATAGCATATTAAAATTTTATTTGTATGTTAAAGTATAGGCTTACAGCTTCTGCTTTGTCGCCATTAAAAACATCTTCTAGATGATGTGTTCCAATTACAAACTTATTCTTTTTTCCTTTTGATATTGCCAAACCAATTTGAGTATTTTCACTATATCCACCATAACTCAGGCTTGGCAAAACATCATAGTATCTTGTATTAAAGACTGAGTGGATATAGTATAAGGGCTTATAGTTTGATTCCCTGAAACCCTGATTGATTTTAGAAAATGATAATAATGTGTTATCCATATAAGGCTGCCATTTTGCAATAATGCCTGCATTGTAGGTTTTAAGATATTTAAATTCTGTACTCCCTGATACTGATAATATTACAGTAGCTGGTATATATGATTTAAAAGGATTGTTCTTGGTCTTAATTATATCGTCTTCTATATTATTTGCATCTAATACAGAATCATTAAAGTTAAAGATGTCGTCTACTTCTATTCCTTGAAAGCTAAATGTACTATCAGTTGCTAAGGTAACAGAGGATGTATTCCACATTATAAAACCTAGATTTGATAGGGAGAAGTGTATTTGATATTTTTGTATATCTAGATCAGTACTAAGATCAAAGGCTACGCCATTGCCATTATTTGTGAATGCTGAGAAATTTGAAGTATCAGTGATGAAAGCATTCATGCTGTATTCTACATCTAGATAAGTTCCAAGAGGAGCAGTATATAGGCTGCCATTTTTAATTAGGTAAGATAGATGATGATTTCCTGCTAGATAGGAGATACCTCCATTAATCTTTAGATTTTTTCTTGCTCTACCATAAGTCACTTTATATTGTTGAAATCTGTTAGCTCTAATACTTGTCCCAGAGAAATCTAGAATCTTTCCTTGATGATGAAAGTTACCTTCAAAAGCTAAACGCAGAAGGTCATCTGTAAGACTAACATTTAAGATGTTTACATCTGTAAAACTGAATCCTATATTTTCTTTATTAAAATTATAAGTTATACTTAGTCCATTGCTTATATTTGAATTAATGATATTATTTTTATTTCCAGAGGCTATCCATTCGGATTTCATAACATCTGTGATGTTCCCACCAAAGAGCATGCTATTTAGGAATGCCCTATGTAAACCATTACTTTCAAATAGTAAGTTGCTCTCCCAAGTTATATTATACTGATTTTCTTGTGCAATTAATGTAGAGGGGAGAAGAAGTAATATGATAAGTTTTTTCATCATTTACCTATTGTATTGCTAATTTTAACACTTAAATTAATATCTATCTCATAATGTGAGTATATATCAATAAATTGGTTGATAGGTCGGGTGGTAAAGGCAGAGTGCGATATCATCTTTTTAACACTTGTGAAATCGTTATATTCTATTTCTAAGTTAGTATTAGTGCTATTTACTACCATATTATTTTCATCAACTTGGGCAGCATTAATTATAGCATTATTTAGTAAAGTATCTATGATTAGATTATTTTCATCAAGCAATATAAGTTTGATATTAGATTCAAATGGCAATCCATTCTCTATTTTAAGATAAACTTTTTCAATAATATACTCATCACTATTTGGTAGATTAACTTCAGCGGTATCAATAAAAGTTAGGTTTTCTGCAAATAGACTAAGCGGAATATCAATACTCATATTAGCCTGTATTGGATATTCAGGATAGAAGAATCCTTGCGCACTAGTCTGTCCGTTAGGGTTAAGGTAAATACTGGCAGTACTTATGACTTTATTTGGTAAGATGCTCACAAAATCTTCAGCGGGTATTATTAATTCGTTAATAGTATGATTTATTGGAAGATTATTATTTGATAGGGTTGCTGTATTAACATCTAGTATTTCATTGTCAGCCAGGTTAACCTCTTCATTTGTTCTATCATTTATTACTTTTAACTCAAGTAGATTAAGTTGAAGGTCTGCACCTATATAATTATCAATATTAAGTTTTAAATCTACCTCTTCAAGCTCTAAACTATTAGCACTTATATTGTTAAAGAAATTAAGATTATTCTCCATAGGCTCTATTTCGATAGTATCTTGCCCCATATAACCCTTTGCGTATGCAGTTGTAAGATCAAATTCCACAAACGAATAGAAACTATCTGTATAATTAATGGTCTCTAATGTTCCGGTGTAATCAATAAAAGTATAAGATTCAGTGTATATAGTGTTTATTGTATCACCTCCTGAACGTCCTTCTTGCCCAGTAAGATCTAATATATAGCCCTCAAAATTGAAAGAGAAAGAAGTTAAGTTTGTATTTGTTGCTTCGGGTATAATCATATCTCCAGTAGTGAAAGGAATTCCATTTTTTGTTAAGGATGGTATATTGTAAACCATCTTCCCATTTGGCAGTGTACTTAGTACATTTACAGTTACTGTCCCTTCTTTAATGCCAATCTCTTCTATTTGGGCACCTCCTAAATTAAAGTTATTCTCTTTTAGAGTCTCAGTTAATTGCTGTTCTGGGAATATAGCCGTTGCTTCTGTAATCCCCAGATCTGATATATTTATAGTTGTAATAATTGCATCTGAATAATCTATTAATACTGGACCGTTACTAGCGTTAATGTCCATATTGTTTAGTATGGCAAAAAGGTTGTCATCTATTGTTTGACCTGCAATCGATACACTGTCAGATGCAATGTTACCTGATGGTATTAATGGGAAAGAGAATGTAGCTATAATACTTTGATTTGTAGCATTAATTAATGTTAAGCTAACATTTGAGATATCTGTTGGATAGCCATTCATGATTTCAACAATTAACATCCCTCTATATAGATTCATGGTCTCGAAATATTCACTTGCATCAATATTAATTGTATCTCCACTAGCCACACTGAATAATGCAGGGATATTATTAGTACTTCCATCAGGAAAAAGTAGTGTTCCTAATGGTATTTCAGAAATTGTCTCTCCTATTGTTGCTGTATCAGAAATAACTACATCAGCAAAACTTGCGGAATCTAGAGTATGTGTTTGTTCATCTGTAATAGCATCAATCTTAATTAATGTATCCAAGTTTATATCTATAATATTTTCTTCATATACCAAGTGGATAAAGCCTTCATTGCTTTCTAAGATATTCAGATTGGTATCTGAAAGTATATTATCTATGTTCATTTTAGTATGGACTAAAGGGATGATCATTTCTACATCCCAGTTGGGGGATTCCAACTCATTTTTACAAGCAAATAGCAGAAGAGTCACTAATAAAATAGAAAGCAGTCTTTTCATTTTACAAAGATAGATTAATAATTATATTTTCCTTTCCAAAGTTTTTTTAGTCTATCTTTAAACGTATTTTCTTTGCTATTATTAGCAGGGTTGTAGAAAGTATTACCAGTAATTTCTTTTGGTAAGAATTCTTGGCTATCATTACCCTTGTTGTGCGAATATTGGTAGTTCTTTCCATAACCTAGGTCCTTCATGAGTTTAGTAGGGGCGTTGCGTAAATGCAAGGGAATGGATAGATTCCCGCTATCTCTCACCTTGTTTTGAGCCTCATTGATTGCTGTATAGGCAGAGTTACTTTTGGTAGAACAGGCTAGATAGATAACAGTTTGTGCTAATGTAATCCTAGACTCAGGAGGACCAATTACATTTACTGCTTGAAAGCAATTATTAGCCATTATTAATGCAGTTGGGTTAGCATTTCCAATGTCTTCTGATGCTAAAATTAGGAGTCTTCTGGCGATAAATTTTACATCTTCCCCTCCCTCAATCATTCTTGCAAGCCAGTAAATAGCTGCATTTGGATCACTTCCTCTTATGGACTTAATAAATGCAGAAATGATATCATAATGTTGTTCACCATTTTTATCATAACGGGCTATATTCTGCTGTGTCTTCTCAATTACCAGGTCATTTGTGAGTATAATTTCTTTTGCATTTGTTGAACTAACAACTAGCTCTAAGATATTAAGCAGTCTTCTAGCATCTCCACCTGATATTTGTATTAGAGATTGGGTTTCCTCTAGCGTAATATTTAGTTTATTTAAGATATTGTCATGGGTTATCGCTCTATATAGTAGTTCTTGTAAATCATCTTCTGACAATGATTCTAGTATATATACTTGAGAGCGAGAAAGTAGGGCAGATATAACCTCAAAAGAAGGGTTCTCTGTTGTGGCACCAATAAGTGTTATTATACCTTTTTCAACGGCTCCCAATAAGGAATCTTGTTGAGCTTTACTAAACCTATGGATTTCATCAATAAATAGGATTGGGATATTTTTTCCAAACAGCCCGAGTGAAGAGGCTTTCTCTATAATTTCACGAACATCTTTAACTCCAGAATTAACAGCAGATAAAGTGTAGAAGGGTCTATCTAGTTCTTTGGCTATTAGGTTAGATAGAGTAGTCTTTCCAACTCCTGGTGGTCCCCATAGTATCATTGAAGGGATTAGTTTGTTTTTTATTGCAATCTTAAGAGTTCCTTTCTTTCCAATAAGATGTTTTTGTCCTATTACTTCTGAGAGTTTTCTAGGTCGGATCCGTTCAGCTAAAGGGATGTTCTGCATCTTAGCAAATGCTTTTTATCAATCTTAATTTATGGGTATGATTTCCTGTTTCAGTATTAAAGATTCCTTGTTGATCAACTCTATCAATTCTTACTTTTCCAGATGCGTGTATAATGTGGTTATCTTTTAGAATCATTCCAACATGAGTAATTTCACCTTCTTTATTATCAAAGAATGCTAAGTCTCCAGGTTCGCTTTCTTCTACAAAACTAAGGGTAGTTCCAACCTTCGCTTGCTGATAAGCATCTCTTGGCAAATCAATTCCTTGTAGGCGGTATATCATCTGAGTCAGACCAGAACAGTCAATACCAATTGGAGAGCGACCTCCCCATAAATAGGGAGCATTTAAATAGATTAAAGCATTCTCAATTAATTTCTCCTTATTAACAAAACCTGGAGTTATATGTCCATCAAATTTGTACATTTCATTATTTATAAGCGCATGTCCACTTTTATAGAAAGGCAGAATACTTCCAATGACTATAGGTTGATGGTGGTCTTTTGTGATGATATCTAAGATGTCAGTAGTGATTGTAGACACATCTTTATCTAGTTGTTTGTAATCTTCCTCTGGAATATTTAGCCATTGTTTATTGCAGATCCATCCTTCATAGCTGTCATGGGCTAAGCGAATTCTACTCCATTTCTTACGGGTTTCTAGAATTTTAAAATGCTCGCCAAATAATATCTGGTTCACCATTTCTGACTGGTCAGCACCTTCACTTCGCATAGGAATTATAGAGAGATTTGAGATTCCGTACTGCATTATACTAATTCAATAACCATTGCAGAGGCACCACCGCCACCATTACAGATTCCTGCTGCACCAATCTTACCTCCATTTTGTTTCAAAACATTTATTAGAGTAACAATAATTCTTGACCCAGAACTTCCAAGAGGATGCCCCAAAGAGACAGCTCCACCATTTACATTAACTTTATTTGCTTCTAGTTCTAACATCTTGATATTAGCTAGCCCTACTACTGAAAATGCTTCATTTAATTCATAATAATCAATATCATCTTTAGTATATCCTGCCTTAGTTATAGCAATCGGTAAAGCTTTTGCAGGAGCAGTTGTAAACCACTTGGGTTCTTGTGCAGCATCTGCATAACTTTTAATTCTTGCAATTGGCGTAATGTTTAGTTCTTTTGCTTTATCTGAACTCATTAAGATAAGGGCAGAAGCACCATCATTTAATGTAGAGGCATTAGCTGCAGTGATTGTACCTTCTTTATCAAATACTGGTCTTAAGGTAGGTATTTTCTCTAGTTTTACATTCTTATATTCTTCATCTTCTGAGATAATCAAAGAATCCCCTTTTCTTTGAGGAACTTCTACTGGTATTACTTCATCTTCGAATCTGCCTTCATTCCATGATTTTGCACTCCTATTATAAGATTCAATAGCGAAAGCATCCTGTTCTTCACGGCTAATTTCCATGCTTTTGGCACAAGTTTCAGCACAAATACCCATATGGACTTTGTCATAGACATCTGTCAAACCATCTTTTACCATTCCATCAAACATCTTCATATCACCTAATTTCTGCCCTGTTCTTCCTTTCGAAAAATAATGAGGTACATTCGACATACTTTCCATTCCTCCAGCAACTACAACATCATTATCCCCACAAACAATTGTTTGTGCGGCAATCATAATTGATTTCATGCCTGATGCACAAACTTTATTTATTGTTGTACATGGGACATTATCTGGGATTCCAGCAAAGATGGCTGCTTGCCTAGCTGGAGCTTGTCCTGAGTTTGCTTGTAAAACATTGCCCATAAAGACTTCATCAACTGTCTTTTTGTCAATTCCTATCTTACCTAGTGCACCTTTAATAGCAATAGCACCTAATTGTGTTGCTGATACTGATGATAGACAGCCTCCAAAACTTCCAATTGGAGTTCGTACTGCAGATACAATTACTACTTCTTTCATTATCTAAATACTTTAAGATTTCAAATATGGTGCTAATTTAGTTAATTTATACTTATTTTCGCTATTGATATCAAAGCTAATGATGAAGAATATTTTATCTAAAATTAGGGATAATGATGGACCAATCTTCAGATTGTTCTTATTTGTTCTGACACTTGTTGTTATTTTATCGCTTTTTACTAGACAAGCAAAATTTAAGTATGAATTTACAAAAGGAAAACCATGGCTACATGAATCAATCATTGCTCCTTTTGATTTTTCTATTCTAAAATCGGATGATGAACTAGCTAAGGAACGTGGAATTATAATATCTCAACATCTGCCAATTTATAATCTTTCAGAGACGATCTTTGAGATTAAAGTGGAAGAGTTTGTAAATAATTTTGAAATAAAATGGGCTAAAGAGAGAGGAATTAAGAAGGATGGTAATTTTACTTTTAAGAACTTATTTAAAAACAAAAGAAAGTTAGCAAATACTCAAAAGAATAATTTAGTCAGTTTTGCTCATAATTATCTTAGAGATATTTACTCTAAGGGTATAATACAAATTAATAATAATCCTGATATTTATGAGTTTAGGCAGATACTACTAAAGTCAGAGTTAGTTGCTGAGAGGAGAGATATTGATGATTTCTACACTATTAACTCTGTTGCTAATAAGATTAATCTTATTAGTAAGTTTTCCGATGAAGAATATCGATTTCTCGTACCTCTTCTATTAGCAGCTGTAGAGCAAAATATTCTTTTTGATAAGTTGACTACTGATGAGTTGCTAAGTAGTGAATTGTCAAATATTAGTCCTACAAAAGGATTAATTGTTTCTGGCCAAGTAATAATTAATAAGGGTGAGCTAGTAGATGCAGAGAAGTATCAGGTATTACTTAGCTTAAAGCAAAAATATGAAGGTGCGATATGGGGTAAAAGCGCTTCTCTACTAGTGCTTTTTGGCCAGTTTATATTAGTAGGGGTTTCATTATTAATACTATGGTTATTTTTAAGACAATATAGGAATAGGATATTAGAAGATACAACAAAGATTAGTATGATATTATCATTAATTGTGATTATGGTTCTTGCTTCTACAATTGTCTTATCGTTAGCTGTTGATTGGATTTATTTTATTCCTTTCTGCATCTCACCCATAATTCTCAAAGCCTTCTTTGATAACAGAGTTGCTCTATTTGTTCATCTTATTACTATTCTAATTATTGGTTTTATTATGCCTAATGGATTTGAGTTTGTATTCTTACAATTGATAGCTGGTATTATTTCTATCCTTACCGTGCTTAAGATGTATAAAAGAGCACAGTTATTCATGTCAGTTATTAAAATCATTGGGGCATACTTGTTAGTTTATATTGCTTTATCTATTACGCATGACGCCTCCTTTTCTGGGGTAGAGGGAGTGAAATTATTGCAATTTGCAATCAGTGGAGCGCTTACCATCTTTGCATATCCTATAGTTTTCTTATTTGAGAAGATTTTCTCTGTAGTTTCAGATGTTTCTTTATTAGAGTTAACAGATACCAATAGTTCTTTACTTAGAAGGTTATCTGATGAGGCCCCAGGTACCTTCCAGCATTCTCTGCAAGTTGCTAATTTAGCTGAGATGGCAGCTCTTGAAGTTGGCGCTAATGCTTTATTAGTTAGGGCTGGAGCGATTTATCATGATATTGGAAAACTTAGTAATCCTATGTATTTTATTGAGAATCAGAGTAGCAGCCTTAATCCTCATGATGAGCTTGAATTTGATAAGAGTGCAGAGATAATAATTAATCATGTATTGGATGGGATAGAAATTGCTAAAGTAAATAATCTTCCTGATGAGCTTATTGATTTTATAAGAACACATCATGGCACTACTACTGTTGAATATTTTTACAAGCAGTATATTGCTAATTTTCCTGATGAAGAAGTGGATAGAGAACATTTCACTTATCCTGGTCCAAAACCTTTTTCTAAGGAAACTGCTATACTTATGATGGCAGATGCAGCAGAGGCATCCGCTAGGAGTATTAAGAATCCAACAACTGAGAATATTGACAACTTGATTGAGATGGTGATTAATAAACAGCTTAAAGATGATCAATTTATGGATGCAGATATTACCTTAAAGGAAATTACACAATTGAAGAAGCTCTTTAAAAAGAAATTAGTAAATATCCACCATGCAAGGATTGAATATTAATAGTCTATAATCTCTTTAATTTTATCACTTACTTTTTTAGAATTTGGCAGCATTGCAGCTTCCAGAGTAGAGTTTAGTGCTATAGCTGGCAGGTTTTCAGAACCCATAACAAATACGGGAGCATCTAGCTTTCTAAAACATTTTTCTTGGATTCTTCCTGATAAGGCTTGTGCAAATGAGTTATTATAAGGCTCTTCAGTAAGCACTAGACATTTACCATGCTCATTTACTCTTTCTAGTATTAATTTTTCATCAATAGGGTTGATAGTCCTTAAATCAATGATTTCTACTTTGCCTTGGTGGTTTTTTGCTGCATTGAGTGCCCAATGAACTCCCATACCATAAGTAATAATACAGACAGTGTTATGATTATCTTTACTTTCTAAAGCAATTTTTGCTTTACCAAAGGGGATAATATAATTTTTAGAGGGCTCAATAGTTTTAGCTTCAGATGTCCCTTCTATTTTACTCCAATAGAGACCTTTGTGTTCTAGGATTACGATAGGGTTGGGGTCGTAATAGGCTGCTTTCATTAATCCTTTCAAGTCTGCACCATTAGATGGATATGCAATCTTTATCCCTTTAATCTGGGCTAAAACAGATTCTACAGAAGAAGAATGATAAGGCCCTCCACTTCCATAAGCACCAATTGGAACGCGTATAATACAACTTACAGGCCATTTGCCATTAGACAGATAATTAGAACGACTTACCTCTGTAAAAAGCTGGTTTAATCCTGGCCAGATATAGTCTGCAAACTGAACTTCTACAATTGGTTTTAGACCAACAGCTGACATCCCAACTGTACTTCCAATAATAAAAGCCTCTTGAATAGGGGTGTTAAATACTCTATTATCTCCAAATGTATCCGCAAGGGTTGCTGCCTCACGAAAAACTCCACCTAGTCTTTTCCCGACATCTTGCCCGTAAAGTAAACATTCAGGGTTGTCAGTCATCAGTTCTTTTATAGCAAATAGGGCAGAGTCAACCATTACCGTGGCATCTTTATTTTTAGGTGATCTTTCTCCTTCCTCTTCTAAAATAGGGGTAGGCGAGAAATTATGTGTAAATAGATCTTCTGGTTTTGGATCTTCTGCTTTTAGAGCTTTTTGATAATCTGCAGTAACAATTCTCTTAGCTGATTGCTCAATCTCTAGAAGTTCTTTTTTAGTGAAACCATTTCGTAATAATTCTTTTTCAAGTTTTGGTAAAGGATCTCTACTTTTTGCATCATCTAAATCATCTCTGTACCATTCCATCCTAACTCCTGAGGTATGGTGATTCAGAAGAGGTACTTTTGCATGAACTAAGATTGGTGTCCTTTTTTGCCTTATTTCTTTAAAAGATTTTCTAATACAATTATAGGACTCTAAAAAGTTAGATCCATCAATCGTATATGTTTTTAAGCCGAAACCTTTTGCATAATGAGTAGCATCTACTGCTCTAGTCTCAGAAGCATGTGCTGATATGTCCCATTCATTATCCTGAATTAGGTATAATATTGGAAGCTTTTTTAATGCTGCCATTTGAAATGCTTCTGCCACTTCTCCTTCTGTAATTGCGGCATCTCCGAATGAACAAACTACTACCGGTTCTTCTCCTTCCTTAGGATTGGTTAGCTTCTCTTTTTCTTGATATTGGATCCCCATTGCAACTCCTGTTGTTGGTATTGCTTGCATACCTGTTGCCGATGATTGGTGTGGGATTTTTGGAAAACCTTCTCTTTTTAAAGAAGGGTGGGAGTAATAGGTTCTTCCACCAGAGAAGGGGTCATCTTTTTTACATAAAAGCTGCAACATTAATTCATAAGGAGTGATCCCAATTCCGAGTAACATTGAATCGTCTCTGTAGTAAGGAGCTGTCCAATCATTTTTAGTAAGTTGTAAGCCAACTGCTAATTGAATAGCTTCATGTCCCTTAGAAGTTGCGTGTACATACTTTGAAGTGATCTCTTTATTTTCTTCATAGATGTCACTCATAGCACGTGCTGTGCACATTAAAGAATATGCTTTCTTGTAGATCTCTTTGGAGAGTTTTTTACTCATTACTTAGTTTTGAATTTTTCTATAGCATTTCTAGTAAATTCGGACAACACTAGTTTTCCACTACGCTCTGCTCTTTCCATTAAGAGAGTATCCCAGTTTTCTGAGCCTTCCCACATAACCTTTTTTAATTCTTGCATAGCTTCTGGGTTGGATTGAGATAGGGTAGTGGCTAGTTTTTGAATCTCAGTATCCATTTCATCTGCTAAATCAAATACTTCAGTATAAAGCCCTTTTTCCCTTGCCCAGTTAGCATCAAACCATTTTTCAGCATTTATAGTCATAGCACAAAATGCCGCAGTTCCTATCTTTCTTTCTACAGCAGGGCCAACAACAAAAGGTCCAATTCCTATAGCAAGTTCAGATAATTTAGCTGCAGCAAATTTGGTTGCAAAACAATAATCGGTTGCCGAGGCCATTCCTACACCACCACCAACTGCTTTTCCTTGTACTCTACCAATAATAAATTTAGGACATTTCCGAGCTGCATTTATTACGTTAGCAAAACCAGAGAAAAATTCTTTACCCGTATTTTCGTTATCAATGGCTATTAATTCATCAAATGATGCTCCTGCACAAAACGCTCTATCTCCAGCACTTTTAAGTATGATTACTTTAATGCTATTGTCTTTTCCTGCTGACTCTATTGTATTAGCTAATTCTGCCAAGATATTTCCTGGTAATGCATTGCTTTGAGGATGGAAGAACTCTATAGTTCCTATTGCATTATCTACTGTGAGTTTTACAAATTCTTTCATTTAGTTTGTTTTTTCATTTTGGTATAAACGAATACTTCCCATTAGTCCAAATATTGCACATAAGGTAAATAAAATATTGATTGACCAATCTTCTGCAGATTTACTTCCAAATAGTGGGTCTTCAATGAGTAGCCCAATAGTCCATAATAATTGACCTAGTAAGAAAAAGCCAAATGTAATTGTAAATAATAAACCGGTTTTCTTCATGATAGTATTTTTTAATTTTGTTCTAGTTTTCTTACCATTGTTAAGATCGTTGCTAGCATTACTGTTTCACCTTCATCATCATATACATCTACTAGGAATTTTACAATCCCTTTTGCAATATCATCATCTTCTCTTTTTTCCTGACTTATTTTTTCCTTTGCAGTAAATCGTACCCCAACTGTCATTCCAGGATAAACAGGTTTTGTGAATCTACATTCATCAATTCCGTAGTTTAGAAGTACTGGTCCTTTAGCAGGATCTACAAATAAACCAGCTGCCTTACTCATAATAAAATATCCATGTGCTACTCTTT
>MDSV01108897.1_pt1 | contig 12960 bp, 9 predicted proteins | sample 810851 | NCBI WGS metagenome assembly MDSV01 (sample SAMN05326640, study PRJNA326480) | marine metagenome | isolation source: seawater | place: Atlantic Ocean: North East | collected 2012 | reverse complement strand
CTTTTTCATGCCAAAATACTGATCCTGGACTTTCTTCTCTAAAATGAAACAAATCCATTTCTTTTCCTAATTTTCTGTGATCTCTTTTTTCAGCTTCCTCAATTCTTTTTAAATAATTATCTAAATCTTTTTGACTAGCCCATCCTGTTCCATAAATTCTTTGCAACATTTCATTATTAGAATCTCCACGCCAGTATGCTCCTGAAACTTTTGTTAATTTAAAAAATTTACCAATTTTTTCAGTTGAAGCTAAATGTGGGCCCCTACAAAGATCATGCCATTTACCATGGAAATAGATAGAAACTTCTTCGCCTTCTGGTATTGAATTAATTATTTCAGCTTTATAGATTTCTCCATTTTTTTTAAAATGTTTAATTGCATCTTTTCTTTTCCAAATTTCTCTGTAAGTTTTTTCATTTCTATCAACAATTTCTTTCATTTTATTTTCTATCTTTTCTAGGTCTTCTTTAGTAAATGGTTCTTTTCTAGCAAAATCATAATAAAAGCCATCCTCAATTACAGGGCCAATGGTTACTTGAGTACCGGGAAATAATTCTTGTACAGCCATAGCTAATATATGTGCTGTATCATGTCTTATAGTTTCTAGTCCTTCTTTATCTTTTGAAGTAAAAATTTTGATTGCAGAATCTTTTTTGATTTTAAAATCTAAATCTTTTAACTCTCCATCTACACTAATAATCAAAGCTTGTTTAGAAAGTGATTTGCTAATCTTTTCAGCAATTTCAAAACCAGTTATACTATCTGAAAAACTTATTTTTTTTCCATCAGGTAATTTTATATTGGGCATTTAATTAATTAGTTTTTTGTATTCTGAATAAGTTGAAAAACACATTTTTTCTATATTAAATTTTTTAATTACATTTTTTCTACCTTCAATACCCATGGATTTCAATGTACTTTCTTCTAAATTTAATACTTCTATAATCTTTTTTGATAAAGATTCTGAATTACCAGCTTCGAATAAAAAACCAGTTTTATCATTAATAATAGTTTCATTGGAACCACCAATATTACTAGCTATAATTGGCTTTTGCATAGATTGGGCTTCTACGGATACTCTTCCAAAAGCTTCGGGTTCAATTGATGAAGATACAACCAAATCAGAAATTTTATAAGCTAAAGGCATATTTTTACAGTGATCTATAAATTTTACCTGATTATTTAATCTATATTGTTCCACCAATCTAATAAGTTTTTTTTTATATATATCTCTTCCTTGATCGCTACCCAAAATAACTGCATAAAAAGCCTGATGACCTAATTCTATATTTACTTTGTTGAGTGACTCAACAAACATTTCTTGTCCTTTCCAAGATGTCAATCTACCAGGTAATAATATAATTTTTTTTCCTATTTGAAGATCCCATTTTTTAAAAAGCTTATCTTCATCTGCATCCACAGTTGTAGAAGGGTCAAAATAATCAGTATTAATACCTCGAAAAATTACTAAAAATTTTTTATTTTCATTTAAATATTTAGAATAATTTTCGTTTATATGAGAAAAAATAAAATTTGAGCCAGCTATGATCAAATCTGATCTTGTCATTATTGAATTATAAAATTTTTTCATAGAACCTTTAAAATTATAAGTACCATGAAAAGTTGTTACAAATTTTCTTCTAGTTATTTTACATGCTAATAAACAAGACCATGCTGGTGCTCTGCTTCTTGCATGTATTATCGAAATATTAAAAAATAAAATAATAAAAATTAATATTATAGAATTAATAAACATTAAAAGTGGGTTTTTAGTATGAACCGGTAATCTAATTACTTTTACTTTTTTTTTATCAACATACTTAAGTAATTCTCCACCACTAGTAATTAAAAAAGAAGAACAATTATTTTCTGGTAAGTAATGAGCAAGATCATAACAACCTGTTTCAGCTCCACCATAACCAAGTTTTGGAATAACTTGTAAAACTTTTATTTTTGATCCCATCTGTTAGAGTTATATATTAAGAAATAAATCTAATAAACTTTTATGAATAAAAATAAATTTATTAAAATATCTGATCACAAAAAACTAAGAATTTTAAGCAATTATTTCAAAAAAAACCTATATATAGTTTTTCTGCCAGGCTTTGCTTCAGATATTGATGGTGAAAAACCAAAAGAATTTAAAAAATTTGCATCTAAAAATAAAATTGGTTTTCTTGCAGTTGAATACTCTGGACATGGAAAGTCTTCAGGAGAATTTATAAAAAGTAATATAAGTGTATGGGTCAATGATGCAAAATTGGCTATTAGAAAAATTGTTAAAAAAAATAATTTTATTCTAATTGGATCAAGTATGGGGGCTTGGCTCTCTTTACTTTTGTTTAAGTATTTTAACAAACAAATTAAAGGCTTTGTTGGAATAGGTTCTGCACCAGAATTTATAACAAAATTAATGTGGAAAAAATTTACAAAAAAAATAAGAAATGAAATAATGAAAAAAGGTATAAGCAAAGTTAAAAATGGTGATTATGAATATTTAATAACCAGACAACTAATTAAAGATGGAAGAAAGAAAAAAAATAAAGTTTTAAAGAAATATATTAAATCAAAAATTTATGTGACAATGTTTCATGGAAGTAAAGACGAAGTTGTCCCAGTTACTTTTTCAAAAAGTGTACTTGGATTATTTAAAAATGCTGATAAAAAATTAGTTATTGTTAAAAATGGTGATCATAGCTTATCAAGTAAAAAAAACCTTAAAAAGATAACAAAAGAATTATTTAAAATGATCTTTAATATAATTTAAACCTTCTGCATAAGTAGGAAATTTTAAATTATAATTAAAAAAAACTTTCATTTTTTTGTTATTTACTTTTTTTGTTTCTTTATAAAAATTTTTTAAATTTTCGTTTTGTATATCCTCAATTTTAATATTTTTTGGTTTTTTTGCCCCTAAAATTTTAACACCATGCATTATTACATCTTCTAACGAAGCAGGTTTATCATCAGAAATATTAAAAATTTCTCCTGATTTAAATTTTGTTAATGATGAAAATAGTATATTTGAAATATCGTCAACATGAATTCGTGAAAAAAAATGATTTTTCTTTTTTATTATTTTTATATTTCCAGATATTAATCTTTTTAAAATATTATTTTCATTAGAATAAATCCCTGACAACCTAAATATTTGTAAAGGTATTTTTTTTTTTAAATATAAAGATAACCATAAATTTTCTGTTACAAGTCTAAGTTTACCTTTAAGAGAATTTGGCCTTAGTTCACTGTTTTCATTAACCCATTTACCTTTATGATCTCCATAAACATTAGTTGCTGATAAATAGGTTATCCATTTTGAATTAGAATTTTCAATTATTTTTGAAAAATTTTTAAAAACCAAATCTGTTCCATTTATTGGAGGAATTGAAACTAAAATATGATCTGAAACCAAAAGTTTTTCAATTAATTTTTGATCATAATTATTTTGATTTAATTCAAAGCTAGTATAAGAAATTCCATTAAATTTTTCTTTATGAGTTTTGCTTCTGGAGGTTGTTGTTAAATTTATATTAAAATTTTCTAATTTAATTTTTTTAATAAAATTTTTTGCTACTTGACCAAATCCAAAACAAAAAATATTTAAATTTTTCATTTTAACTTACTTCTTTAACTACTGAGTTGTTAGAAATTGGATTTTCTAATTTATCAATCATTTCTTTTGGACAAACCTGAAAAAAATTATTTATTTCATTTTCAAAACTATCTAAGATTTTTTTAGCCAATTTTGAATTGGTTTCTCTATAATGTTCAAATACAAAATTTTTAAGATGATTTATCCAATATAATGTTTCTGGTCTTTGCCATATTACAGTTTCTGGATTAACTCTTTTTTCAAATTCATTATTTATATCATAAATAAAAGCCATACCACCGGTCATACCAGCTGCAAAATTATCTCCAACTTTTCCAAGTATAACAACGGTACCGCCTGTCATATATTCACATCCATTTGAGTCACACCCTTCAATTACTGAAATTGCTCCTGAATTTCTAACAGCAAATCTTTCTCCAGCCTGACCCGCAGCAAATAGTTTTCCAGAAGTTGCACCGTATAAAACTGTATTTCCAATAATCGTATTTTCAGAAGATACTAAATTACTATCATCTTGTAATTTAATTGAAATTGATGCTCCAGATAAGCCCTTTGCAACATAATCGTTGGCATCACCTTTTAATAAAAGTTTTAAACCTCTAACTCCAAAGGCTCCAAAAGATTGGCCCGCTGATCCTTTAAATTGCAATGTTATAGAATCTTCATCAAGAATTTTATTTCCGTATATTGAATTCAAATAATGAGATATTCTTGTACCAACTGCTCTATTAGTATTTTTTATATTTAGTTCTTCTATAATTATTTTCTCTTTTTCAAATTTATTTTTAATTTTAGGTAAAATTTGCTGATCTAAAGTATCAGGAACATAATTAATATCTTTTTTTTCACAATATCTCTTATTATTTCCAGGGTCCGCTTGAATAAATAAAGGATGTAAGTCCAAATCATCTAAATTTGATGATCCGGTACTTACTTGCCTTAATAAATCAGTTCTACCAATAATTTCGTTTAGAGATTTAAATCCTAGTTCTGCAAGTATTTCTCGAACTTCTTGAGCTACAAAAGTGAATAAATTAACTACCTTTTCAGGTGTTCCACTAAATTTTTTCCTTAGTTTTAAATCTTGTGTACAAACTCCAACAGGACAAGTATTTGAATGGCACTGTCTAACCATTATACAGCCCATTGCAACAAGTGCTGTTGTTGCAATACCATATTCTTCAGCACCCATCATCGCTGCAATCACTACGTCTCTTCCTGTTTTGATTCCTCCGTCAGTTTTTAAAGTAACTTTGTGTCTTAAATTATTTAAAGTTAAAACTTGATTAACTTCTGTTAATCCCATCTCCCAAGGTATACCGACATACTTAACACTAGTCTGTGGTGTTGCGCCAGTTCCTCCATTATGACCTGAAATTAAAATTATATCTGCTTTAGCTTTTGCTACCCCTGCAGCAATAGTTCCTATGCCGGATGAAGCAACTAATTTAACCGCAACTCTAGCTTTTGGATTTGCTTGTTTTAAATCATAAATTAATTGAGCTAAGTCTTCTATCGAATAAATATCATGATGAGGAGGTGGAGATATTAATGTAACACCAGGTGTAGAATATCTTAATTTTGCAATTTCTCTTGTAACTTTAAAACCAGGCAATTGTCCGCCTTCACCAGGTTTTGCTCCTTGGGCTATCTTAATTTCTATTTCATTACAATTATTCAGATAATTCATAGTCACACCAAATCTTGCAGATGCTATTTGTTTTACTCTTGAGTTTGCACTATCACTATTTTTTAATATCTTAAATCTTTTTTCATCTTCTCCTCCCTCACCACTACAGGATGCTCCTTTAATTCTATTCATTCCTATTGCTAGAGTCTCATGTGCTTCTTTTGATAATGCACCATGGGACATGCTTCCACTTCCAAATCTTTTTAAAATTTCAGAAACAGGTTCAACTTGATCAATATTTAAAGGGGTTTTTAAATATCTTTTTCTAAAATCAATTAAATCTCTCAAATTAATAGGGGTGAGATTATAAATACCTTTTGTATATTTTTTATAAATTTCAAAAGAATTATTAGTTACAGCACCTTGTAATAAATGTATTAATCTACCTTGATATTGATGAGTTTCACCATTTTTTCTATATCTATAAATTCCACCAATTGGTAAAACGCTATCACTATTATTAAATGCATCTTTATGAATATTTTTTAGTTTTTTTTCTATTCCACTTAAACCAATTCCTGATATTTTAGAAGTAACACCTTGAAAATACTCAGAAACTATTGTTCTGCTCAATCCTACAGCCTCAAAATTAGAGCCTCCCCTATATGAGCTTAAAACTGATATTCCCATCTTAGACATAATTTTAAGAAGGCCATAATTTACAGAATTAATGTATCTTTCTATACATTCTTCATAATCAAATTTTCCAAAAAGTTTTTTTTCATATCTTTGATTTATGCTATCTAACGCTAAGTATGGATTAACTGTGGTTGCACCAACTCCTAATAAAGTTGCAAAAGAATGAGTGTCTAACACTTCTCCTGTTTGAGCATTGATCGAAACATAACCACGTAACTTGTTTTTTATAAGATGATTGTTTATTGCTCCTACACACAAAAGCATTGGGATAGCTAGTTTTTTTTCAGATATTCCCTTATCAGATAAAATCAATTGAGTAGCACCTTGTCTTACTGCAATTTCTGATTCTTTTAAAATTTTATCCAAAGACTGTTCTAGAGTTTCTTGGTATTCAAAAGTACAATCAATAATTTTTGAGCTGTTACCAAAAAAATTAACAAATTTTTCAAATTGAGAATTTGACAAAATCGGACTTTCTAAAACATAAATATTATCTTTAGTTAAATTATCAAAATCTAGAATATTACCTAAATTTCCAAATCTTGTTTTAAGACTCATAACTTTATTTTCTCTCAATGAATCAATAGGAGGATTGGTAACTTGACTAAAATTTTGTCTAAAAAAATGATACAAAGGTCTATATTTATCAGATAAAACAGCTAATGGAGTATCATCACCCATTGAGCCTATTGCTTCTTTAGCATCTTCTGCCATTGGATGAAGAATTAATTCAAGATCTTCTATAGTTAAACCAAATGCATGCTGTCTTTTTCTTAGTTCGTTTCCTAAAAAAATAGGTTTTTCTTTATTTATTGTAATTTTTTTATTTAAATCTATTACCTGATTACTAAAATGTTTAAATTCTTTAGCTAGATAATTTTTTATTTCATTATTAGTAAAAACTTTTCCTTTATTTATTCTTATTCCTATAATTTCCCCTGGGCCTAATCTTCCTTTTGAAATAATATTTTTCTCGTCTAATTCAATCATACCTGTTTCAGATCCTGCAAAAAGTAATTTATCTTTTGTTATTGTATACCTTAAGGGACGTAATCCATTTCTATCATTTGCTGCTATTGCCCACTCATTATCAGTTGCTGCAATCGCTGCTGGACCATCCCAAGGTTCCATCGTACTATTTAAAAAATTAAATAATCTTTGATGGTCTCTAGACAAAATCTTACTTTTTTTTGACCATGCATCAGGAATTAACATTAATTTTGCTAATGGAGCTGATTGCCCAGAAATATTTAATAATTCAAAAACATTATCTAAAGCCGCAGAATCTGATACACCTGGCTGTATAACTGGTTTTAAATTTTCTATATCTTCAAATAATGGACTTTGCATTTCATCTTCATGAACTTTCATCCAATTATAATTTCCTTTAAAAGTATTTATTTCTCCATTATGAGCTAATGCTCTAAAAGGTTGTGCTAAATCCCAGCTAGGAAAAGTATTTGTTGAAAATCTTTGATGAAATATTGCAAATCTTGATTCAAAACGTTTATCTTGTAAATCAATATAAAAATCTGACAACGCCTCTGCTAAAAACATTCCTTTATAAATAATTGATTTAGAGCTTAAAGAGCATATATAAAAACCTTCAAGATTATTTTTAATTATTTCATTTTCAATTTTTCTTCTAGTTTCATATAATTTTCTTTCTAAATCTTTATTAATTAAATTTTTATTATTACACTTAAATAGTATTTGTGTTATTTCGGGTCTATTATTATTTGCTTTCTCTCCTAATACCTTTGTATTTATGGGAACTTGTCTCCATCCATAAATTTTAAAGTTATTTTTTGTAAGTTCTTTTTCAAAAATGATTTTACAATTCTCTTGAGCGCTAAAATTATTTCTAGGTAAAAAAACCATACCAATACATATTGCTGAACCGTCGTGCTTATGTCCTTTGGTTTCTATCTTTTCAGTAAAAAAATCAGTCGATATTTCAATATGTATACCAGCTCCGTCGCCTGTTTTGCCATCAGCGTCGACAGCCCCTCTATGCCACACTGATTTTAAAGCTTCAATACCATATTCAACAATTTTTCTTGATTTTTTACCCTCTGTTGATGCAACTAAACCTACCCCACAAGCATCATGTTCCATATTTTTTGAGTAAACATAATTATTTTCTAAAACTTTTAGATTTTTTTTATATCTTTTCATGAAGCTACTCTTTCTTTTTTAAATTCTTCTTTTTCTAAAAAAGTTTTAATCGAAAAAGCAGCATCTCTGCCATCTTTAATCCCCCATACAACTAATGAAGCACCTCTAACAATATCTCCAGCTGCAAAAACACCTGGTAAATTAGTTTCCATAGTATCAAAATCTATTTTAATTGTGCCCCATCTTGTAATTTTTAATTCTTCACAATTAAATAATTTAGGTAGATTCTCTGGGTCAAAACCTAAGGCTTTAATAACCATATCTGCTTTTAAACTAAATTCTGAATTTTCTTGAATCTCAGGTTTTTTTCTTCCACTTTCGTCAGTCTCACCTAATTTTATTTTGTCTAAAATTAAGTTTTCAACTTTATCTTTGCCAATAAATTTTTTTGGACTAGTAAGCCAAATAAATTTGACTCCTTCTTCTTCCGCATTTGTAACTTCTCTTGCAGACCCAGGCATATTTTCTTTATCTCTTCTATATAGACATTTAACAGATTTTGCATTTTGTCTTACTGAGGTTCTTACACAATCCATTGCTGTATCACCTCCACCAATAACGATTACATCTTTTCCTTCAGTATTTAATGTACCATTATCAAATAATTCTACCTTATCTCCTAACCCCTTTTTGTTCGAAGCAGTTAAAAATTGCATAGCAGGAAAAATATTTTTTAAATTATTACCAGGAACCTCAGTTTCTCTTGCTTTATAAACACCGGTTGCTATTAAAATTGCATCATGCTGTAATTTTAATTCATTTAAACTACAATCTTTACCAACTTCATAGTTTTGTATGAATTTAATTCCACTATCTTTTAATAAATTTGTTCTTCTTTGTACTATATACTTTTCTAATTTAAAATTAGGTATACCATATATTAATAAACCTCCAGCTCGATCATATCTATCATATATAGTTATTTGATATCCAAATTTACGAAGCTCTTCAGCTGCTGCTAATCCAGCTGGTCCTGCTCCAATAATTCCTATACTCTGTTTTTTTTCATTTTTAATTTTTATTGGTTTTATCCATCCCTTTTCCCACGCATTATCTGTTATAAATTTTTCTATAGATCCAATAGTTACTGTTCCATGACCAGATTTTTCAATAACGCAATTTCCTTCACACAATCTATCTTGTGGACAAATTCTCCCACAGACTTCTGGCATATTATTTGTACTTTGAGATAACTCATATGCCTCTTTTAATCTATCTTCTGCAGCTAGCTTGAGCCAATCTGGAATATTATTACTTAACGGACAATGAACTTGACAAAAAGGAACACCACATTGAGAGCATCTACTTGCTTGTTCCTTAGCATTTTCTTTTATGTAATCATGATAAATTTCACCAAAATCCTGCTTCCTATCTACAATCTCCCTTTTAGGTGGATTCTGCTTACCTATATTTACAAATTTTAGCATTTTATCTGTCATTTTTACCCTTAAGAAATCTACATATATCAAAGATTTATATGATTTAAAGCACTACTAGGACAGTATTTATGACCTTTTTTTTTAATAAATCCTTATAATTCAATAATAAATTACTTTTTGCATAGCTATTATGTTCTGATGGAATTGATTGATTTGATTGATATTTAAGTTACCAAGTAAATAATGTTTTCAAATATCATTGAAATTATAATTTTATCCCTAATACAAGGGATATCAGAATTTATTCCAATAAGTTCATCAGCTCATTTAATTTTAACCTCAAATTTTTATGAATTTAAAAACCAATCCTTAATAATTGATATTAGTTTGCATTTAGGATCTTTGCTTGCAATACTTTTTTATTTTAAAAAAGATATTTTTAATTTTAAAAAAAATAAAAATTTATTTTATAAAATAATAATAAGCTCTCTTCCACTAATAATTGTAGGATATTTTTTATATATAACAAATTTAATTGATTATTTAAGAAATATTAAAGTAATTGCATGGGCAACATTATTTTTTGGAATTTTACTTTATTTAGCAGATAAAAGTAAATTTTCTAAAAAAATTGAAACAGATTTTAATATAAAATCAGTTTTTATATTTGGTTTTTTTCAAGTTTTAGCTCTTATTCCAGGTGTTAGTAGATCTGGTATTACAATAACTGCAGGTAGAATATTAGGTTTTAATAGAACTGATTCAACAAAAATTTCTTTTTATTTATCTATACCTGCTTTATTAGGAGCAAGCGCTTTAGGAATAAAAGATCTATTTAATGAAAATATTGATTTTAATTTATTAGTTTTAATAAGTGTTTTTTTATCTTTTTTGTTTTCATTAATAACAATAAAAATTTTTTTTAGTTTCATAAAAAATTTTTCATTAAATATATTTGTAATTTATAGAATGCTTTTAGCAATTATTTTATTTTACATTATATATTTTTAAACTTATTATCATACAAAGGTAATAACTGTGAAAATAAAACTCCTGAAAGAATTAAAATACAACCCAAAATATTATCCAAAACTAAAATTTGATCCAAAATTAACCATGCTGCGATAGTTGCAAAAACTCCTTCTAAAGAAAATATAATTGCTGCAGGAGCTGGATTAATATTTTTTTGTGCATATATTTGTAAAGTAAAAGCTATACCTCCGGATAAAACTCCTGCATAAATTATCGAAGCTGACTCGTTTAATATGTTTGCAATACTTAATGTTTCAAAAAATAACGCAAAGATAAATGAAAAAAAAGAAACTAGTAGGGCTTGAAGTGCCCCAAAAAACAAAGGTAGATTAAAATTTTCAATAAAATTTCCTATAAATATTATATGTAAAGCCCAAAAAAGTGCACATAATATTACTAAGCTATCTCCCAATCTAATAGTAGCGTCTGAAAAATCACTTAATAAATAAACGCCAAATATACAAAAAAATATAGATGGCCAAATACTCCAATGCACAGATTTTGAATAAATAAGATAAAGAATTATTGGAACCATTGGAACATAAAAAATTGTAAAAAAAGCAGCATTTGCAACATCTGTATAAAGTAATGCAGCTTGTTGTAGATAAGTTCCTAAAAATAAAAACAAACCAATCCAAAAAAGTAGTTTAAAAAATAACTTTTTATTTATATTGATCTCTTTAGCTATTTTTTTTTTTTCTATAAATAAAGCAAATGGTATAATTGTTATGAATCCTACAAAAAACCTAGTTGCATTAAAAGTTAGAGGGCCAATTTTATCCATACCTGTATCTTGAGCAATAAAAGTAGTTCCCCAAATAAAAGTACAAAATAATGCGCTTAACAAAGAAGTAGTTTTTGTCATAAAATTATACAGCTAATTTATATGCAAAATTTTTACCAAGATTTTCTTTTAAATCATTATTAAACCTGGCAGCCTCTGCCCCATCTATTATTCTATGATCATAAGATAATGAAAGTGGAAGCATAGTCCTTGTTTGAAACTTATTATTAATTAAAATTTGTTTTTTTTTTTGACCTTCCTATTCCTAAAATTGCTACTTCTGGAAAGTTAATTATTGGAGTAAAAAATGATCCCCCAATACTTCCCAAACTAGATATGGTCATAGATCCTCCTAAAAATTCTTTTTTATCTATTTTTAAATTTTGACACTTTTCACTTATATTCTTAATTTCATTGCTTATAAAAGAAATATTTTTATTGTTAGCATTTCTTATTTTAGGAACCATTAGTCCATGACTTGTATCAACGGCAATTCCAATATGAAAATAATTTTTTAAAGTTATTTTATTGTTTTCAATATCATCTATAGATGAATTAAAAACTGGAAATTTTTTTAATGAAGCTACTAAAGCTTTAACTATGAAAGCTAAAGGTGTTATTTTTTTTTTTTTACCTGTATATATATCTTTTAATGAACTTCTAAACTCTTCCATCTCTGTAATATCTGCTTCATCATGATTTGTTACATGAGGTATAGTTGTCCATGAATTAATAAGATAATTTGAGGCAATTTTTTTAATTCTTGGAATATTTTTTATTTCTATTTCACCGAATTCAGAATGATCATATTTTTTAATAATTTGTTTATGATTTATTTCTGTATTTTGATTAATTTTAGATGATATAAATTTTTTAATATCGCTCTCTATTATTCTTTCTTTTCGCTCACTCCCTTTTATTTGATCTATATCTACACCAAGTTCTCTTGCAAACTTACGGGCTTTTGGACTTGCTAATTTTTTATCTAAAGTAATTGAAACTTTGATTTCTTTTTTTGACATTTTTATATCTTTGTTGGCATAGGTTTATCAACTTTAATATTATATTTTTTTATTGCTTGTTTAGCATATTTTGATGAAATCAATTGCTCTTTTGCAAGAATGCTAAGACCATAAGAAACTATATATTTTTTATCAACTTCAAAAAATTTTCTTAAGTTCTCTCTTGTGTCACTTCTCCCATAACCATCAGTGCCTAGAGAATAATAGCTTTTTTTTATAAAGGGTCTAATTTGATCTGAGTTAATTCTCATATGATCTGAAGCAGCCATTATTGGCCCTTCTCTTTTTCCTAAACATTGTTCAATATATGAAACTTTCTGATCCTTATCAGGATTCAAAAGGTTGAATCTTTCAACCTCTAACCCATCTTTTCTTAACTCATTAAAACTAGTTACGCTCCAAATTTCACTATCTATTTCGTACTCATTTTGAAGAACTTCAGCTGCCGCTAGCATTTCTCTTAAAATTGCTCCAGACCCTAAAAGTTGAATTTTAGTTTTTTTAAACTTGTTAAATTCTTTAATCTTATACATCCCTTTTAAAATGCCTTCTTCACAATTTTTATTTTTTGGCATTTCTGGATGAGAATAATTTTCATTCATAGTTGTAATATAATAAAAAAT
>MDSV01175016.1_pt1 | contig 12961 bp, 10 predicted proteins | sample 810851 | NCBI WGS metagenome assembly MDSV01 (sample SAMN05326640, study PRJNA326480) | marine metagenome | isolation source: seawater | place: Atlantic Ocean: North East | collected 2012 | reverse complement strand
TCCAACCTTACTAAAATTTGACATATTGCTCCTGTAAGTTTTATAAATTTAATGTATATTTATAATAATTTATTAACTACTTATTAATCAATGAAATTAAGAAAAGAATTTGATAGTATAGGATCGATTAACGTACCTAATGATAAATATTGGGGAGCTTCCACACAAAGATCAAAAAAATATTTTGATATTGGAGAGTTTTTAGTAAGACCAGTTTTGATTAAATCGATAGCGATAGTTAAAAAAGCTGCAGCAATAGTTCACGGTAAAAATAAACAAATTTTACCTCAAATATCAAAAGCAATTATAAAAGCCTCAAACGAGGTTATATCTGGTAAACTTAATGAGCATTTTCCTTTGAAGGTTTGGCAAACAGGGTCTGGTACTCAAACAAATATGAATGTGAATGAAGTTATAGCTAACAGAGCTATTGAAATTATGGGGGGGAAAAAAGGCACAAAAAAACCAGTACATCCTAATGATCATGTAAATAAATCTCAATCTACAAATGATGTATTTCCAACAGCTATGCATATAGCTATTGCAATAGAGACAAAAAAAAAATTATTACCTTCTCTAGAGCTATTAAATAAAGAATTAAATAAGAAGGTTTCTCAATTTAAAAACATTGTAAAAGTTGGTAGAACTCACCTCCAGGACGCAACACCATTATCTTTAGGACAAGAATTTTCAGGATATCAATCTCAACTTGAAGATTGTATTTTTAGAATTAAGAATGCTCTTAAAGAAATATATTATTTAGCCCAGGGTGGGACAGCTGTAGGAACAGGAATAAATACCAAAAAAGGGTTTGATAAGAAAATAATAAACGAAATTAAGAAAATAACAAAACTACCATTTAAACCAACTAAAAATAAATTTGCAGCATTAGCTGCTCATGATGAAATAGTTAATTTTTCAGGTACATTAAACACAACTGCGGTTTGTTTAATGAAAATTGCAAATGATATTAGATTTTTAGGCTCAGGTCCTAGAGCCGGTTATGGTGAAATTATTTTACCAGCTAATGAACCAGGCTCTTCTATTATGCCAGGAAAGGTGAACCCAACTCAATCAGAAGCGGTAACTATGGTTTGTGTGAAAGTTATTGGAAATCATAACGGGATTACGATGGCTGGTTCACACGGTCACTTTGAGTTAAATGTTTTTAAACCTTTAATTGCTCATAACATCTTACAATCAGTTGATTTACTTGCAGATAGCACTAAAAATTTTTCACTTTATTGTGTTAAAGGTATTAAAGCTGACAAAGTTAAAATTAAAAAATTTTTAGACAACTCGCTTATGCTAGTTACTGCATTAGCACCTCGCATAGGATATGATAATGCTGCAAAAATTGCAAAAACTGCTTTAAAAAAAGGAACTACTTTAAAATCAGAAGCTCTTAAATCTGGATTAATTAACGAAAAAGACTACAGTAAAATTGTTAATCCAAAAAAAATGATTTACCCAAATTAAAAGCTTTTCAAAAAGTCTTTAATTGAATTTCTCATTATAATTTTATTAAATATATCATCTTTATTTGAATTAAATTCATTTAAAAATTTTTCTAAATTTTTATTTGTTTTTCCATTTACCTTTAAATTATCTATTTCTAAAAATTGATCATCAAGATTTAATAAAAAACCAAAGTTAATTTTTTTAATATTTTTTCTATAAATTCTATTAATCTGATAATGAGTATAAAATTCAGTAATATCTTTAAAATCTAGAGAAATATAACCAGCAAAGTTAAGCTTATAATTATCAACAATTAATTGTGTATCACTAATACTGATAATAACTGCCTCTTTAAAAATAGTTTTTAAATTTTGTATAAATATATCTCCTTCTTCAAGAATAATATCAAATTTAATTTCTTTTAAAAAATTTAAACTTTCAAAGTTATTGGTTTTTATGCCTAATTTTCCGTTTAAATTTTTATTGTTTAAAATTTCTGATTTAAGAATATTAACTAATATTGAATTATCTTTAAAAACTTTTTTTAAATTTATTCTAGATATATTCAAATCAGATGAAAGAAAAAAGGGTTTAATATTAATATCTCCAATAATTTTATTATCATCAGTATTAAATTTTAAAGAATTATCTTTTAAACTATAATTAATTTTTTTATTCTTATTAATTACAGTTAAATCTAACTGACCATCTAATTTTTGGTCATTATAAATAAAATTATTTTGAATGTTTAATCTCAAAGAATGTGAATTTAGTTCAGTAAAAGATTTTTTTTCAAAATTATTATGTTCTACTTTCAGGCTTATTGGAATATTAAATATATTAAATTTAGAATTTAGTTTTTGTAAAAAATTTTCTTGATATAAATAATTCAGATTGTTTATATTAGTAAGAAAAATCAAAGTATCATTTTGATCTAAATAGAATAATTTACTATTTAAGAATTCTATTTTATCATTAATTTGAATACTATTTAATAGATTGATAAAAAATTTAAAATTCAAAAAATTTATTTTAAAATCAGTTTTTTTAAATTTTAAATTTTTAATACGAACATTGTCTAATGAGAAAAAATTATTTATTAAAATTGAAATTTTGACATCATTTGATTTAGCTATCTCATCAGATTTATAATTTATAATTATATCCCTGGAGTAAAAGTGTGGCTTTGGAAATAAGCCATATTTTAATGACTGACCTAGTTTAACTTCTAAATTGTATTTAGCTAATATTTGATTTTCTAATTTGGCTTTAATTTTATCTTTATTATAAAATGCCGGTAGCAAAAAATAACTCATTGTAGTCATGAAGATTATTGCTAGAATCAAAAAAATTTTTTGATCAATAGTATAAAGAATGGATGATAATTTTTTTTTTTTATTAAAAAAATTCTCCTTAAAAAAGTTAAAAAAACTTTCTATTCTCTTAGTTGTTGATAATACTGATTGATTAAATCTTTTTTTAAATATATTTTTTTTTTGCATTGAATAAAACTTATAAATAAATAATTGAAATGGTAAACTTAGAATATTTAAATAATCTCAATAAAGCTCAAACCCAAGCTGTAACTCATATAGATGGGCCTTTACTAATTGTTGCTGGTGCTGGATCAGGCAAAACTAAAGTTTTAACGAGTAGAATTGCTCACATTATTGCAGAAAAAAAAGCATATCCTAATCAAATATTAGCAGTTACATTCACAAATAAAGCTGCAAAAGAAATGCAATCAAGAGTGAGTAAAATTCTTGGTGCCAGTGCTACAGGTTTATCTTGGCTTGGGACTTTCCATTCCATATGTGCAAAACTTCTTAGAAAACATGCAACAGCAGTAAATTTAAATTCAAATTTTACAATTATAGATACAGATGATCAAATAAGACTAATTAAGAATATATGCAAAGCAGAAAATATAGACGTCAAACAACTTGCACCTAGATATGTTCTTGCAATTATAGATAAATGGAAAAATAAAGGACAATATCCGAATGAAGTTTCTGTTAATAATAAAGATATTTATGAAAAAACTATCCTGCCAGTTTATAAAATTTATCAGCAAAAACTTACTGATTTGAATGTATGTGACTTTGGTGATTTGATCTTGCATGTTGTAAAAATATTAGAAAAAAATGATGATATAAGAAAAATATATTCAAACAATTTCAAATATATTTTAGTCGATGAGTATCAAGACACAAATTATATTCAAAGCCGATGGTTAAACCTGCTAGCTCAAAAAAATAAAAATCTTTGTTGTGTTGGTGATGATGATCAATCAATCTATAGTTGGCGAGGTGCTGAAATTAAAAATTTTTTAGAATTTGATCAAGTCTATGAAAATACTAAAGTAATAAGACTTGAACAAAACTATAGATCAACACAAAATATATTATCTGTTGCGTCAGAATTGATTTCTAATAATAAAAATAGAGTTGGTAAAACTCTAAAAACTACTATGGAAGTAGGAGAATTAATTAAACTTAATTGTTATAAAAATGGAAAAGATGAAGCAGTCGGTGTTTCAGATGAAATAGAAAAAATCAAAAAAAAATACTCTTTAAATAATATTGCTATTCTCGTGAGGGCAATTTTTCAAACTAGAGAATTTGAAGAAAGATTTTTAAAAATTGGTATGCCATACAGAATTTTAGGTGGTACAAAATTTTATGAAAGAGCAGAAATCAAAGATTGTGTTGCTTATTTAAGAATTGTTCATCAAGACAAAGATGATTTGGCTTTTGAAAGAATAATTAATAATCCAAAACGTTCAATAGGGAATAGTACATTGAAATTGATACATCAGTTTGCAAAAAAAGAGACTAATAGTTTAGAAGTTGCTTCGAGAAAGATGATAGAAAAAAATTTGATTAAACCTAAAACAAAATTGGGTTTATCAATCTTTTTAAACTCTCTTTCTAAATGGAGAAATGATTTAAATAATCAAAAAATAAACCAAGTAAAATTATTACAAATAATATTAGATGAGTCTGGTTATTCGGCAATGTTAAAAAATAAAAAAGATACTGATAATGAGAACAGACTTGAGAATATAAAAGAATTATTAAGTGCGATGAAAGAATTTGATAACCTACAAAGCTTTTTGGAACATGTTTCTTTAGCAACATCGATTGATCAAGATTGGGATGGGCAAAAAATAAATATGATGACAATGCACGCAGCTAAAGGATTAGAATTCGATGCGGTATTTTTACCTGGTTGGGAAGAAGGGCTTTTTCCACATCAAAAATCAATAGAAGAAAAAGGTCAAAATGGCTTAGAAGAGGAGAGAAGGTTAGCTTATGTTGGAGTCACTAGAGCAAAAAAAAAAGCAATAATTTCCTTTTCAATGAATAGATTTTATCAAGGGGACTGGATTGATAGTATGGCTTCTAGATTTATAGATGAATTACCAAATGATTGTTTGGAAAAAAATTCATTTTTTGAAGAAGACAAAAATGAATTAGAAGATTTTGAATTTAACCAAGATTTAGAAGTTGACGAACAAAACAATTCTAGAAGCCCAGGGTGGATAAGATATCAAAAAAGAATTAAATGAAGAATATTATAAGTAACTTAAGATCACAGTTTTTAAAATACAATATTGATGGCTATATAATCCCAAAAAATGATGAATTTTTTTCTGAATATTCAAACAAAGATAGATTAAAAAAAATATCAAATTTTACTGGATCTGCTGGTTATGCTGTAATTCTAAAAAATGACAATTATTTATTTGTAGATAGTAGATATACAATTCAGGCACAAATAGAAAGCGGTAAAAAATTTAAGATTTTAAGTTATGAAAATATTTTCAATTGTAAAATTTTCAAAAAATTGACGATTGGTATTGATCCTGCCTTATTTACAAGCAATCAAATTAAAAAAATTTTTTCTTATAATAAAATTAAACTCATTAAAAAAAATCTAATTGATAATATTATAAAATTAAAAAATAAAAACTCCAAACCTTTTTATTCTTTAAAAAAAAAAATTGTTGGAGAAAGTCATAAAAATAAAATTTATAAGATAGTTAAATATTTAAAAAAAAATAACTTAGACCATATATTTATAACTGCTCCTGAAAATGTTGCGTGGGTGTTAAATATAAGAGGTTTTGACAATCCTACTAGTCCTATTCCAAATTCAAATTTGCTAATTAGTAAAAATAATAAGAAATATATCGTTGCAAAAAGAACAAAATTAAAAAAATTAATCAAAGAAAAAAAAATTAAAACATCTGAAATAATTGAACCAAAAGATATTGAGAAAAATTTTTACAATCTAAGAGGTAAAAAAATATCTATTGATAAAAAAAGCTGCTCATTAAGTTATGAAAAACTTTTAAGTAAAAAATTTTTAATAATTAAAAAAGATGATCCTATATATTTTTTAAAATCTATAAAAAATAAAACTGAAATAACTAATACGATTAAGGCACATATTAATGATGGTGTAGCTTTAACAAAGTTTATTTACTGGATCAAAGAAATAAACAAAAAAAAGATAACTGAAGTTGATGCACAAAATAAATTAGAAAGTTTTAGAAAAAAAAATAAAAATTATTTATTTCCAAGTTTTAGTACTATAGCTGGAAGTGGTAAGAATGCAGCAATAGTTCATTATAGAGCTAAAAAAGAAAAAACTAAAATTATCAACAAAAAAGATATCTTTTTATGTGACTCGGGAGGACAATATAAATACGGTACAACTGATGTTACTAGAACAATTTGTTTTTCTAAACAAAGCGCTTCTATAAAAAAAATTTTTACTTATGTGTTAAAGGGCCATATAGCTGTGGCAAAAACTGACTTAAATAAGACTAATGTTGGAAAAAAAATCGATAAACAGGCAAGAAAATTTTTAAAAAAAAAAGGTTTGGATTATGGGCATGGCACTGGTCATGGAGTTGGTTATTTTTTAAATGTCCATGAGGGACCTCAAGCGATTTCAAAACTTAATTCGGTTAAAATTAAAGAAGGTATGATTTTGAGTAATGAACCAGGATTTTATAAAAAAGATAATTTTGGAATGAGAATTGAAAATTTACTTTATGTAAAAAAAGAAAAAAAAAATTATTATTTAAAAATCTTACATTAGCTCCTATTGAAAAAGACTTAATTGATTATAAAATTTTAACAAAAAATGAAAAAAACTATCTGTTTAGATACCATTTAGAAGTTTATTCAAAAATATCTCCTTTTTTAGATAAAAAAGAAAAAAAATGGTTAGCTAGATTTATTTAATAATTTAAGCCATTCACTTTGATTAATAACTTTGATATTCAGTTGTTTTGCATTTTCAATTTTTCTTTTAGTTGGCTTTTCTCCAACAATTAAATAATCTAATTTTTTTGAAATATTGCTAATTACAGAACCTGAATGCTGTTCAATTAAGGATTTTGCTTCTGAACGACTCATATTTAAAAGTTTTCCAGTCAACATAAACGTTTTTTCTTTTAATGCCCCTTTTTTATTTAGTGCTTTAACATCTCGAATTTGAAGTAATTTATTTAGATCTTTTAATATTAATAAATTAGTTTTGTTTTTAAAAAAATTTTTAATTGATTTTATTTGAGTTTCTCCAATTCCATCTAAATTTTCTAATTCATCTATTTTTTTTTGCTCTAATAAATCTATAAAATTTCCTATTGATTTTAAATTTAAGGAAATCAATTTTGCACCTTCAAATCCAATATGTCTTATTCCTAAAGAATAAATTAGTCTTTCTAAAGAAATATTTTTTTTTTGGTCAATTGAATATCTCAAATTATTAACTGACTGCTTTCCCCAGCCCTCTAAACCTTCTATTTTAAAGTAATCCAGCTTAAATATATCTTGTGGTAATCTAATTAATTTAAGATCCCAAAATTTTTCAACTATTTTTTTACCCAAACCATCAATGTTGAGCGCTTCTTTGGAAACAAAATGTTTTATCTTTTCAATAGCAACTTTTTCACATTCGTATCCTTCACTAGAGCATCGTCTTACTGCATCAGTTTTTTTTGTTGTTTTATTAAATTCTTTAATTGTTGCTAAGCCACAAGAAGGACAACTTTTTGGAAAAATAAATTTTTTTGAATTACTTGGTCTTTTATTTGTATCTACTGATATAATATGTGGAATAACATCACCTGCTCTTTCAACTACAACTGTGTCATCAATTCTTATATCTTTTCTATTAATTTCATCTTCATTATGAAGAGTTGCATTTGAAACCAATACTCCTCCAATATTGACTGATTTTATTTTCGCGACAGGAGTAAGCGCTCCGGTTCTTCCTATTTGGATTTCTATATCTTGTATCTTTGATATAGCTTTATGTGCTGAAAATTTATGTGCTATTGCCCATCTTGGTGCATTAGCGATATATCCTAATCTTGATTGAAGTTTAAAATCATTAACTTTGTATACAACCCCATCAATATCAAAATCAATTTCACTTCTTTTTTTTTCTATCATTTTATAATTTTTCATTAAATTTTGAATACCTTTAATAGTCTTATTCAATGGATTGGTTTTAAATCCCCATTTAGACAAATTTTTTAAAAAATCACTTTGATTTTCAATATTCATGCCTTTTTCAAACCCATAAGTATAGGCTATAAACCGTAATGGAATTTTTTTTGTTTCTTTGGGATCTTTTTGCCTTAGAGATCCAGATGCAGCATTTCTTGGATTAGCAAATTTATCTGATAATTTTTTAAAATCACTATTTTGAATAAATACTTCGCCTCTTATATCAATCTCTTCAGGAAAATTTCTATGATTAATTTCAAAGGGTATGTCTTTTATAGTTTTTAAATTTTCAGTTATATCTTCTCCTTCTTTACCATCACCTCTTGACAATCCTCTTTGAAGTTTGCCATTCTTGTAGTTCAAAGATGCCGAAATACCATCTATCTTTGGTTCAGCAGAATATTCAATTTCAAATTGATTAGACTTATCTAAAAAATTCAAAATTTTTTTTTCAAAATTTTTGAGATCTTCTTCACTAAAAGCATTACCAAGTGAAAGCATTGGTATTTTATGAAAAGATTTTTTAAAATTTTTTGATGGTTTATGTCCAACTGTTAAAGATGGAGAATTCTTATCTTTTAAAAAATCATACTTAGTTTCTAGCTCTATAATACTTTTTTTAAGGGAATCATATTCTGCGTCACTTACACTAGGACTACTATCTTTATAATACTTTTGATTATAGTAAACGATTAACTCAATTTTTTCTTTATATTCTTTAAGAATACTTTTTTTACTCATTTTAATCAAAAAGTTTTTTAAATATTTTTAGGACACCTTCTTTATCTTTTTGAGGATAATTTTTGGCTTGTTTAGAATAATTTTTATTAAAAACTTTATAAGATTTTTCATACCATTCACTTGATAAATAATTATATCCAAGAGTTTTAGCGTATTTTTGTGACTCTTCTTTAAGTCCAAGTTTATAGTTAATTTCAACTAATCTATGTATAGCTTCTTCAACAAAAATTGTTCTATCATAATCATTAATTACATTTTTAAATCTATTAATTGCAGCTATCCATTTACCCTTTTTTATATAGTGTCTTCCTAAATACATTTCTTTTGATGCTAATATATCCTCAATAACACCTAGTTTAAATTTTGAGTCTAGTGCAAAATCAGTATTTGGAAAATTTATTATAATGAAATTAAATTTATTTTTAGCAAAAAATAAAGGTGCTGAGTCTCTTTTTTCATCTTCAATTGTTTCATAATAGCACATTGCTATTAAATAATGTACATAAGCTTCATCTTTGTTATTTGGGTAAGTCTTTAAAAATCTTTCTAGATTAGATAAGGCCTCTGAGTAATAGTTTTGTAAATAAAAAGAATAGGAAGCCATCAATGCAGATTTTGGTGCCCATTCAGATTGGGGAAGTAATAATTCTGCTTCTAAAAATTTTTTAGCTGCAAAATAAGGATCACCCTCCTCTAAAGCTTTATATGCTTCATTATAAGCTGTAACTATCTCTAAATTCTGCTGTGACTCTTTAATTACTGAAATTTCTTTTTCATTTTGTCCACATCCTAGAAAAACAAGTAGTAAAAAAGTTATTAGAAAAAAGTTTTTCTTCATAATTATTTGATTAGGCTAGATTATAAGGAAAATAATAAATTATGCTATAGATCTTAACAAGCTTCTATTTATCAATGTATGTGGCAAATTTCTTTCTTGAATTTCAATAATAGAAAAATTTTCTTTTTTACTAAAGACTTTTCTCAATAGTTGATTGGTTAAATAATGCCCACCTTGAGAGCACTTTACACTACCAATTACTCTATATCCACTTGTGAACAAATCACCTATACAATCTAAAATTTTATGATTAACAAATTCTTTTGTATTTCTAAGACCATCCTTATTTAGAATTTCTTTATTTTTAACTACAATTGCATTCTCTAAACTTCCGCCCTTAGCTAAGCCTATTTTCTTAATTGCTTCAATATCTTCATACAAACAAAATGTTCTTGAGTTGAATATATCATTTAGATCATCCTCATAAACGTTTACTCTATTTCTTTGGTTACCAATTAGATCATTTTTATATTTTAATTCAAAATCTATATCTAAACTAACTTTTGATGGTTCTATAATAATTGATCTTTTGCCATCATGAAATTCAATTTTTTTATTAATCTTTATAATTTTAATAGGTTTGTTAGATACTTGAAGTCCACTAAGTAAAATTTTTTCAATAAATTCTTTTGCTGAACCATCTAAAATAGGTACCTCTTCATTATCAATTTCAACCAAAACGTTATCAATTCCTAATCCAAATAAAGCTCCCATTAAATGCTCAATAGTCGAAACTTTAATGTCGTATTCATTTGATATTGTTGTATTTAAAGATGTATTACTTACATTGTTAAAACTTGGATAAACTAAATTATTTTTTTTCAAATCAACTCTTTTAAAAACTACTCCCGTGTCAGGTTCAGAACTTTTAAGACACAAATTTACAATTTTACCACTGTGCAGCCCTACCCCTTTGAAGGATACTGAGTTTTTGATTGTTCTTTGAGTTAATAATTGCACAGCGAACTTGTAATAATAGTTGAGAGAATATTGAAAACAATAAATGTTACATTAAAATACAGATCTAATTAAAAAGTTTAAAAAACTTTTCAAAAAAACCAACATTTTCTTGGGGTTTTTGAATAAAACTTACCTCTTTAGGGTTGTATCCATTAATTAGTTTATTTGTCAAAGCAAATATTTCGTCGGTATCACATTTTTTGAATAAATTAACATAACTAAAATAAGAAATATTTTTTATATAAATTTCATATTTTGAAAAAATTTTTTGAAGTTTTTGTGATATTTCCTTTTTTAGACATATAAAGCTAATCTCTAAAAAAATATTATTATAACTATTATCATTAGGTATTGTGGAATACTCTTTCTTATCAATTATAAACTTATTAATAATCATATGTATTAGATTATAATCATTCATATTTTTTAAAACATTATCTCTAATATTAGTGAGATTACTTAGTGAACCATCAATTTTGTTTTCTAAATTACTGAAATTATAAATTGTAGAAACGTCAATAGTAATAAATTCTTTTGAGTCAATTACCAAATTAATATCTTTAATGTAATAATCAAATTTTTTTTCTAATTCAAAAATATTATCTTCTAAAAATTTTTCTAATTCTCCAAAACTTTCCTCTAAATCTAAATTATCCAATAAAAGTTTTCTATTAAACAAAATTTCATTATTTTCTTTAAGGGCTGAAAGTACAAGTTGTTGAGATCTAATTAATAAAAAAAATTTTATTTTTTTTAAATTATCCATTTAAAATAATCTGGTTATCTTGCCTTAAATCTATATTATTAATTTTTTCCATGTCTTTTTTGTTAATAATATTTAACAATAATTCAAAAGACTTATCTAAATTTTCACGAGGCAACTTGATAAGTAAACCATTTTTTGTTTCAATATCCCATCTTTTAGATTTGAAATAAAATAAATTTTTTACATAATTGTAATCAAATTTTGAATTATCAATAATACTTTTTAATTTTAGGAATTCTGAGATTTCAATATCTCCAAATATAAAAGGTAGATCATACTTTTTATCAAAAATTTGAATTAAATTACCATTTGAACCAATATAAAAATTAGAACCATTTTTTTTAGTAATAGCTAAAAATTTTGTTCTTTCAATTTTTATATTTAAGCTTGATGGGTAATTTTTGAACACAAAAAAATTTTCAATAATTTTATGAGAGTCAATGACTGTTAATACCCTGTTTTTTTCAAGTAAAAATAAATTTTGATTTTTAAGTTTAGATAAGTCTTTAATTATATCATCTTCTCTGAATTCACTCTGATCGACTATGTTGAAATTATAATTATCTTTTGAATACAGTTTTGATATTTTTTTATTATTAAATGTACCTAATATAAAAAGTATAAATAAATAGGTAATAATCTTTTTACTTATTTGTTGATGCATCTTTAAGAATTAGATTTAATAGACTTATGAAACTAATGCCTCTATAGGCTGATATTTCAGGGACTAAAGAGAGTTTTGTCATGCCAGGTTGTGTATTGGTTTCTAAAAGATAAAACTTACCTTTATAATATTTAAAATCAGACCTTGTCACACCTCTGCATCCAAGTAGATTATGAGCTTTTAAAGAAATTCCCATTAACTCATTGAATTTTTTTTTTGTTAAATCAACTGGAATAACATGCTCTGTTTTTGCTTTAGAATTATACTTCGCTTCATAATCATAAAATTTTCTTTTTGGTTTTAATTCAATTGCTCCTAATTTTTTTTTTCCTAAAATAGCAGCTTGAATTTCACGACCTGGTATGAATTTTTCAATCAAAATTTCTTTATAACTCTTAAGCTTTTGCAATCTATTCTTAAGAATATTTTGATGACAAATATATACGTTTACACTTGATCCTTCATTAATTGGTTTAATAACAACTGGGTAATTCAATTTTTTCTTAATTTTAGCATTTAATTTAGAATAGGGCTCGTCATAAGAATATTTTATATAACTTGGTGTTAATATATTGTGCTTAATAAATATTTTTTTAGAAATTTCTTTATCCATAGCTTTTGCTGATGCAATGACACCTGAGTGTGTGTATGGGATGCCGATATTCTCAAGAATTGATTGAATATAACCATCTTCACCATATTGACCATGTAATGCATTAAATATTATATTGGGTTTATATGCTTTAGTTAAGTTGAATAAGTTATGATCTGGTTCACAAATCTTTATTTTGTAACCATTTTTTTTTAATTCTTTAGCGACTTGATTTCCAGTTTGAAGACTTATTTCACGCTCTTTTGAAACACCACCTGAAATTATCAAAATTTTTTTTTTCAATTTTCTAAAATTTTTATTTCTTTTTCTATATTAATACCTGTTTTCTTAAATACACTTTTTTCAACAAAATTAATTAATTTTTTCATATCATTGAATGACGCATTAC
>MDSV01097751.1_pt1 | contig 12961 bp, 11 predicted proteins | sample 810851 | NCBI WGS metagenome assembly MDSV01 (sample SAMN05326640, study PRJNA326480) | marine metagenome | isolation source: seawater | place: Atlantic Ocean: North East | collected 2012 | reverse complement strand
ATGTGGGGCCTTCGACCCCCTGAACGCCAGCTCCGTACCAGACGACAACGACGGGGACTCCGTCTGTGACCTCATGGACGCGGACGATGACAACGACTCTTATGTGGACTCCAGCGACGCGTTCCCATTCGACCCATGTGCAAGCACGGACACGGACGGAGATGGCATGCCAGACGTGATTGTCATCAACTGCAACACGACCCTCATGGAGGACTGGGACGATGACAACGACTCGTACGACGACGCCAACGACTCGTTCCCCGAGGACCCCACCGAGTGGGAGGACACGGATTGGGACGGGATGGGCAACAACGCTGACCCGGACGATGACGGCGACACGGTCCCAGACATCTACGACGCGTTCCCGCTGAACTCGACCGAGTGGGCGGACAATGACGGCGATGGGATAGGCGACAACGCGGATACCGACGACGACAACGATGGAACGCCTGATGATGTCGATGACTTCCCCAATGACTCGGGAGCGGATACGGACACCGATGGCGACGGTATGCCGAACACGCTCGCCCCCGGTTACAATGGCACTCTGAACGAGGATCAGGACGATGACGGTGACGGGGTGTTGGACACGTTTGACGCGTTCCCCCTGGATTCCAGCGAGTGGTCCGACACTGATGGCGATGGGGTAGGCAACAATGCCGATACCGATGACGATGCCGACAGCTGGTCTGACAGTGACGAGTACATTTGTGGCTCTGACCCACTCGACAACACCAGCTTCCCCCCTGACGCCGATGGAGACGGAATTTGTGACTCTGAGGATGATGACGATGGCACTACTACCCTAGGAGCTAGGCTGATCGAGATAATCTATCAGCCAGTTATGATGTGGATGCTCGTAGTAGGGGTGGTAGCTAGCTTGATAATGGGCATGACAGCCACTACAATCGCTCTGAGGAGGGACCGGGAACCGACCCTCTACGATGCCACGAGGTCCAGCACCTCAGCCATCGAGAGGGACAACCACGCATGGGAGGACCCCTCTTCCGGGAACTTCTCCCCCTCCTCTCCTGTGCCAGTACCTAGTCCAGCCAAGAACAGAGTCGAGGAGCTAGTCGATCAAGGATACTCGCCAGAGGTAGCCAAGGCGATTTCAGAGAGCGAGGACTGAATATCATAATCCGAACACCCTATTAGCGCGTATAGCACCCTGTACATGGGTACTATGCGTCCGATTAGGATAGAGACAGCTCTCGAGAACATCGAGCATGACGTCCGTATCAAGGAGGCCTTGAATTTCATCAGCTGGGAGTTTAGGTCAGTCATGGGGTTCGAGGAAGACACAATAAGGATAATGTGCGAGGCCATAAAACTTGGAGATAAGCCAATACCCCCTCCTGGATTCTCGGTAGGGGGGGCATCCATAGATGAGATACTCGAGACCTGGGAAACTGGCAAGCTGAGGCACTTTCTGCTCGTTCTATCCATAAAGAGTGAGACTATCTCAGAGTACTTTCACAAGGGAGACGTTGCGATACTAGCTGGGTCCAACTTGACCAGAGCCGGAATTGTCATACAACTCTCAGGAAGACAGGCATCAGTGATGAACTTAGTAAATTCGCTAAGGGACTCCATAGTCATCGATAGGGTATCCCTCTCCCAGGGCGCCAAGGGAATGGTTGAGTCCGGACCGACCCTCCACCAGCTCAAGATTCTGAAAACAGCATATCTCCATGGCTGGTATGAAACACCGAAGAAGGTCTCTATCAGGGACCTATCGGAGAGAATGGGGATATCGAAGTCATCGATTGCCGAGCAGTTGGTGAAGGCAGAAGGGAAGGTAGTGGGAACATACATCCAAAAATCACCCAGATAAATCAGCAGTCAGATACAGGGGGGTATTGAAAGCGAACCCGTTATGCGGTAAGCATGACAAGGATACCCGCATTGCTCCTTCAGCAGTTCGTCGGTATGAGTGACTACGAGAGGGACCTGGCAATAGACAGGACCTCCAGGGAGCTGGGGCTGACGACAAGAGAGATCGTATCCCAGCTCGAAGAATTTCAGAACGGACGGGTAAAACCATCTAATAATTCCACCAAACCAATCTCCATGCCACCCAAGGAGGGCAACTTCACATCGGGAAACGACCAGAAGGAGGGGGCTCCGAGATTCTTGGAAAATACGCACAAGTACAGATTCGCGTACGATCCAAGCCATTCCGGAAAGAGGAGGCAGTCAGAGGTTGACCAAGCAATAGTGTGCCCCAATTGCAATGCCGCGTTGGGAATACCATCTATTAGGCCCATATCAGTGACATGCCCGGCCTGTATGACGCAATCGACTTTCGAGAACTAGACGCCCCAGAACTCACTGCCCTTCCCCCCGTCCTCCTCTTCGGAGAGGGAGTCGACAATTACGCTCATCAGGTATCGGCCGAGTATCGCCATTACAGGGAGGGACCATGTAGCGGCTACCGAATCCACCCGCAAATCTACATCCTGCCCTCCAAGCATGCTGAGGGAGACCTCGTTAATTGATGAAATCACGAAGTAAGCTACGAAGCCAGTGGCCAGGAGCATGATACTCTGGCCTGTGAATGAACCCTCCTTCCACCTAAGGACCCCCAGGGACAGGAACAGGGAGAAGAATGCCACAAGGATCCATGACAGTGCATTATCAATAGCAATTACCCATACCGCGATGTCACTATTCACCGCGTTGACATCAAAACTCGTAGAAGACGGAAGAATGGATGACGCGTACGAATCTATCTCTATGCTGGAGGCGTAGAGGACCTGGATCACGGTGACCACGGCTATCATCATCGACACCAATGCCAGTGCCCATAGCATGGACGTTAGCAGGCTCCCAGTAGCGGCCGCCCGCATGTCGTTGACCAAACGGTCAAGCTGTTGCTCCCACCCCAAGCCCCTGGATAGGAGCCATATCCCAATTATCAGAGGCAATGTCCCAATCAGCGCGCTACCGTAGTCCGAGGGGAGGATTAGACCCACTCCGAGTATTATCATCACAGTCGCGATTGGGACAAGTAACCTTGCTCTCCAACGAGGGTCCTCAATGGCTTTGACGACGTAGTAATACGTACTCTCGATACCCTTGGATTGCCTTACTATGATCTTCTCGATATGATCGACTCTCACTCTTGAGGTAATGATCGGCAAAGCCTCCTCGTCATCAGCTCCATCAGTTACTAGGATCGCCTTGTCGGGTTGGAACTCTTGGATCACCTCGTCCAACTGGGTGGCAATCTCCCTATCGCTCCTGGACCCAACTCTGACATCGCCAGTCAGTAGGGCGATCTGCACCTCATCATCCCCAACCGCTTCCTCTGCCAAGCGGTCATGTTGGTGCAAGGCACCTAGAATGGCATTCGTGTCAGACTCCTCAGGATCCGCGATTCCGAGCCTCAAAGCAGCGGCCAATGTGGCTTTTCTACCAACCACCGGGCCTCTGATGCCCGCCTTGACCCCTAGGTCATTATCGCGGTCGACAGTCAGGACTAGCGTACGCACCATCTCTCCACCTCAGGCACTGATACATCGGGGGCGATATGAAGAATTGCCCAAAAACATACTCCCAACTCCTGATTACGTACTAGTGACAGCTTCGCCAGCATCATTGTATCTCCTCCTCTGCTTGGCACGAATATACTTCAGAGGGTGGGTGAGCCACTCCTGATCACAAAGGGAGTCATCACCAGCCTGAACCGGGCATCTGGCATTCGTCTTTAGGGCCGCGCACCCGTGAGGCGTGTACTCTCTCTCGTATATGTGAGCCACTTGGTAACCCGTCGTTTCAGGACTGAAGTCCGGCGCCCCGGAGAAGAAACCACAGGTCTGCTCTTGCGTGTGCCCCAGGGCCTTTGAGAAGGACGCTAAGAAAACCCTACCTACGTGATTTACGTTGACTCCCTGGTTCAGCTCGGACACCGCCGACTCAAAACATGGAGGCCAGTCCTCTCTGACTGCAGCAGAGACAGGCATCTCCTCCTTGACCCTCAGGGCGAGCATTCCTATTATCCTCTCAACAGGATCCGAGAACTGTGCGGCGAACTCGTCACTCATCCTCTCCATGCGTTCCCTGCAGGTAGTGTTGAGGTATGCCCTGACCCTCTCTTTGAGTAGCCGGGATGTCCTCTCCCTACTGCTCTCTCCAGAGGCCGGATCCATCCGGACCCAGCCCTGACTGACGGGCCTATTGGATAATCTCCAATATGTGCCTGAAATCTTCGGACACAACTCAATGAAGTCAGAAACCGGTACCCAGTAGGTCAAACTCGCTCCTTCCTCGACCTTTATTCCTGAAAGGTAGCTAGAGCAAATAGTGGTGAAATTTGACGTATCCCGTCCGAACAGCCCATCGGCCCTGCTAGCCTCCCCTTCGATCCACCTAGCGAGCAAACGTTCGTCGAAAGATGCACAAACCACCAGCATTGCATGTAGGAATGAAAGAGTCTCGGTCATCTTACCGGAGTCATTAGACAGATCAACGGTCGTAGCATCATCAACCCCGTCTTTGTGCATCACCGACTCCAGCAAACGCAACCTCCCCCTAGTCCTGACCTCTTCCAGCCAGGGGGCCTCGACCAGATCCCTCACTGTAACCCCGTTTTCCTTCAACACATCCCTGATGTGATCCCTTCCCTGGGGTAACATGGGATATCTTGACAGGATGACCCGATCGTCGATGTCAGGGGGGTTGAGCGGCATCGGCACGACACCGAGTGAACCAAGAGGGTTATTCAACAATCACCGACCCCTTCCACTGGAGAAACATGTCCAGACGCCCCACGGATCTTGCTCCTTTTGACGAAGAACTCGTCACTATCCAAGACGAATTCAGAAGGCACTTTGGATGGGATGTGGCAGATGACTCGTCAAGTGCGAGCGAGCTCATTTCCCGGGTCGAGCAATCAGGAGTGGAATCATGGAAGAGGCACAATAGGACCGCAACCATAGCCAACATTCAGAGGAGGCTGGTCCTCAGAAATCAGAGAGTGGCCATCCTAGGTGCCGCGATAGAGGTCACAGAATTAGAAAGGGCCCTAGAAACCCCGACCCTGCTTATCGCCGCGGATGGCGCTGCCGGGGTATTCTCCCTCCTCCCCGAGTCCACCTCAGAGAGGGCGTGGTCAAGATTGGCGTTCATGGTGAGTGATGCGGATGGAGGGGATGGAACCATCGAAGCGGCGAAACGGGGTAAGACGATATTTCTACACGCACATGGAGACAACGAGGATGACTGGGAAGAGCTCCTGCAGATAGCCGAGAAAACCCCCTCCCCTCCCCTTCTCGTACTGACGCATCAGACGCCAGATGAGATATCGGGGATGCATAACCCAGGTGGATTTACCGATGGTGACAGAGCAGCCTGCATCGCCTTGTCTCTAGGCGTTCCCAAGGATAGGATAACCCTCCTTGGCACAAATACGAACGAGGTAGGAAGGTGGTCGGGAACCACGGACAGGACTAGGAAGCTGGTAAAACTACAGTGGATGGCAAGGGTTCTGGAAATCCTCGGCCTGGAGTTCTGATCAAAGGAAGTCTTCCAGAGTCATCACAGTAACCCGGTCGTTGTTGAACAGCGAGTCAACGCTATCAGACATCCAACCGACACGCTGCTTGGTGTAATCATCCACCCCATAGTTCTCCATGACCTCCTTTGTCACCTTGATGTACTTCCTCACCGCTCCCTCAGACACCGTCAGTACGACGTTCCCCCCACAAGTCGCCGCCCCGTCATCGGAGCTGGAGAATCTAGGTCCCCTGGATATTCCAGAAGCCCGCTGCACACATTTCCCCGCTAGTGGCATCCTACGATATGAGTGACCACACTTCACGCATCTGACTTTCTGCCGTGTGAAGGCCATCATGTTCCCCCTCATGTCAGGCAGGAAGTGAGACTCAATCACCTGAGATGCCACTCTGTCCACGCTGACAGATCGTAACCTGCTTCCTAGGGCCAACTGCTCACCCATCTTATCCGTCATGCTAACCAATGTCTTGTAGGCCGAATTAACCGGTCCAGAGTCCAAGTAACCTGAATCATGCGTCCACCCATAGCCACGTAGATCGCCAATACTGCCCAATCTGTCACTCACGAGGTCCACGAGTTCAGATGCCTCATTTGGGTGTGGTTGGGAGAGCGTGGCTTCGTAGAACGATCTAGAATAGTTCCAAGAGCAATCTACATTCAGTGCCTCTTTGTCTATCTCCATAGGATTGAGCCTAGTTGTCAGTACAAGGGGGGCATCCATCCTCCCGCCCCTCCCAGCAGGAAGGATTTCCTTGGAGAAATTCAGTAGACCATCCATTAGCATCATTATGCTATCTTCATCTCCATCGCAGTTCCTTCTCTTAGCAGCGTGGAAGAGAGGGTGGGCATAGCCTGCGGATGAAGAGGTCCACCCAATAATCCTGCATAGGACCCCCCCAGATGTATGGGGCGCGAGTCCTATGGCAAGTCGACCGACTAGGTCACTCTCGCTGACAGCATTGTAGAATGGATCCATGCCGTAGAAACGGATCAAGAGCTCGTCTACGAAAGCGCATGTAGCAAGGAGGTGCTCCTTAGATCTAATAGACGGTATGAAGTCCTGAGGGAGAAGCTCCAACATCTGATGATCGGACTCTAGGGTATCCCCCCTGATGTCATGAGTGTATCCGAGATCAGCTAGGGCCTTCCATGGCGTTCCAATCTCGACTGGTTTGAAATGAGTCACTGGAACGTCACTCATATCGTACCTGGAGGTACCGTCTCTGAAGACAGAAACACCATGCTTCGCTCTAAGTATCCCCTTTTCTAACGGCTCGGGAGACTGGGCAATTGAGACCAGTACCTTGACCGCTTTAATCTTCGATGGGAGCTTATCTAGGCCGAGGGCCCTCCTTTTCACCTCCAGTATTGACGATACTGGTACAGTGGTGAACTCGCCTTTCCTCCTTCTATTACCAGTACGTCTTTTACGTTCTACTGTCCTTCCCCCGCACTCCTTAGCCACATGGGGATCAGGTCTGTTGTGGCATCTTATGTGAGGGGACTCAGATCCACATTTGCCACAAATTCTAGGGCCCATCTGCACCCTAATGCTCCCCTTCGAAGAAGACGCCCCTAGGAGCCGCTGCGGTCCACCGCTCTCAGCTATCGGGTATAGTGCATGGACCAATGGCTTCATCTCTCTGACTCCAGATTTCTCCGGCCTCCCCATCCTAGCCCCTATTCTGCAGGTGGCAGAGTCTTCCCATCTCATGGAAGAAAGCCTTCTGATGAGCCATAGCGAACCATCAACGACGTGATCATCCAGCAAAGCAACGGACCTTCTCAGACCTGAAGCATCCTCTGGCCCAGGGTCCGATATGCCCTGAGAAGCCTCTTCCCCAATTGCCTCTGTCTCAAGAGTACCCTTTCCTTCCTGCATTGCCAAAGTGGTCGCTCGTACTCTGGCGATCCCCCTCCGTCCCTCGAGCTCCATCTTTCTGTTGTCCTCGATTTCGACCATCCTCTTCGCGGCGCTGACCTTTTCGAGACGATCATCAATGTGAGTTCCAGCATCGACCGAACAGGCCACCTTGCCATTGTCTTCCAATAGCCCCAGACCTTCGAGTAGACCTTCCCAGTTGGACTTAACCACAATGTCCCCCGAGTCGTGAGAGTGTTGTAATCCAAGTGTGAGAAGGGCCGCTTTGACAATACCGTGAAGACTGACCGAGGTCCATGAAGGCCACTTATCAAAATCTGGTTCATGTGACCAGTCCACCTCTTGCGTGGCTCCCGGCTCCCATCCTCTCGAGGCTCCTGATATCCTCAATCCATTTTCCCCTATCTCCGACCCTATTAGGGAATCAATAAGCGGTTTTGCTAGGGAGACGGGGAGATCAGACCACCACAGATTCCATGGAGGGGGAATAGCAGAGCCAAAGGACTCTGAAACTTTCTTGCACTGTTCCCAAGTCAAATCTAGGTCTCTCAGATATAGATACCACTCCCTCTTACGCCACTCTCTTTCCAAGGGGTCCTCTCCACCTCTGTTTATTGCCCCGTTAAACGGTAATCCAGCTGGAAGGGTCCCTCTATCAGCTCCAATTATTTCAGCGAATTTCAATACCTTCTGGGGGTGATCTAAAGAATCTACGAGATCAGCGGCCCACCAGTCTCTGTTGTATGCGGAGGGGACTAGATTCTTGTTATTCTCGAGGAACTCCCCGAAACCCATCAGTATCTCCCCATTATCCCAAACAGAAACTACCCTCCCCTGAATCTCCTTCCATTCCTCCACAGTGCCGATTCGTCGAAACTCCCCATCATCAAGGATTACCATTGGTCCTTCGATATCAGTACAGGGAGTAACCGCACAAGCCTTTCCTGGGCGCTCTATCTTCATTTGAGTTCCAACCGAGAGGAATCCTCCTGCCGCTTCCATGGAGACAGGATTCAATCCAGCTGCGGCCAATCCAGTAGCTCTGCTCCTTCCATACCTGAGCCTGAATCCACCAGGCTCCCCAGGCTCTCCAAATATGGGTCTGCCAGCTATCACATCTTCCATATATCTTGAAATCTGAGGAATTTTCCTACTTTTGAAGCCTTCAGATTCCCCATCGTCCTTCTTGCCCTTATTTGCAAACTGAGAGATGAATTCCCAACCAGGAATCTCCATCCTCTCGGTGTGCTTGACAATTTTCGGCGCCTTCAGGCATAAGCCCTCTCCGATAACTAGGAGGACCCCTCCCCTCACTCTGGTTCTGAAGGAGCCATTCTCATTCTGTACATTCCTGACCTCCTTGAAGCCCGCGCACTCCTGCTTCTCCGTCTCCTCGCCATTCACCATTACCGGACACGCTCTGACTATCACTTCAACCTCCTCAGGAGGGGGCTTGTACTGGAGTCCGACTCTGTACAATCCGAACTCCTCTTTCACCCTCTCTACCTCATGAGTCGTTGGAGTATACCGCCCAATCCCCAATTCCCGCCTAATCATATCGCCAATCAGTACACACAGTGCCTGTGCAGTTCCACCTGCGGCACGTATGGGCCCGCAGAAGTCAATCGATAGAAACTCCGATCCATCTGAATTATTGAGTATCCTCACTGCTCCGATTCCATCCAGTGGCGCTACTAGGACGGCTTCCGTCAGAACCGCCAGGCCAACTCTTAATCCGCAATCTATCGCCTCTCTGAGGTCCCCATCACGTGCATACATCCGCTTTGCAACATTCACCGCTATCTGTATCGATGCACTTTCCCGGTCTGTGCTTATGAGAATGTCCCTCAAATCATTCTCTATCTCCAGTCCTTTCAGGTATTCCTCAAGTAGCTTCTCTGTTCTACTAGCCAAGTCTGCGGCTCTTGGAATTTCAATCTCAGTACTGAAATCAAGTCCCTTGGATTTAGCTTGGAGGGCGATATCGTACACCTCCTGAGTTCGTGAGTCCAGCCATTCTTGGTAGGCATCCATCTCAGAAGAAAGCCTATCTGAATCATAGTCAGAAACAGCCTCTCGAAGTTCACTCATGTCGTACGCCCCGCGCGAATAAACTGTAAACAGACTCGACCGTCCAAGAACATTGACCGTGTTAACCCCTCTAGGAGCGTTTTACTAAGCGAACCTTCATGCAAGTCCTATCGTTCGGCTATATCCGAATATGCAGTCAATATCAGCCTCTGAAGCCAAGCTCCTACTGATAGATAGAGTCAGGGAATTAGCATACCTCCACTCTCCCAATGAATTATTCACTCTTGCCAGCGGTAGAAAGAGCCCCCACTTCTTTGATATGAAACCCGTAATGATGAATCCAGATTGTGCTCATCTCCTTGGTGTACTTATCCATGATCAAATAGAGAAACTCGGCGAGATAGATGCTGTGGGCGGCTTGGAGTTGGGCGCCGTGCCACTAACTGCTATTGTAATTGCTAAGGCTGGAAAAGGGTCTGAAATAAGGGGATTCATGGTTCGTAAGGAGCCAAAGGGAAGGGGAGGCAGGAAGACTGGGAACCCCCCTGGAATAGAAGGCTCTACCATCAGGTCCGGAGATAGGGTGGTCCTCCTTGAGGACGTTACCACTACAGGTGGTTCCGCACTGAAAGCCGCAGAGATGCTCAAATCGATGGGTTGTGAGGTTGCGGCCTGTATTACAATATTGGATAGAGAGGAGGGGGGAATAGAAGCATTCAACTCTGCCAGAATCAATCTAGTGCCGCTGATGCTTAGATCGGATATCTCAGGTGATTGATCTGGGCCAGCACGTTATTGACTCAGATGGCAATCCCTACGACCCTGAGAAACTCCCCATGAAGGACTATGTAGGGGCATCAGCCTACTTTGACCTCGATTTAAGAGCTGGAATAGTAAAAGATGTGCTTAAATTCCCCGAAATGAGAAAACCATCATACAAGATCAAGGTCGATTTTGGACCGATAATCGGAATCTTATGGAGCTCAGCACAGATAACAAACTACCCTCGACACGAATTGATTGATAGGGCGATTGTTGGAGCTGTAAATCTCGGGAATAAGACACTGCCAACAGGATTCACATCGGAGTTCTTGGTTCTTGGCGCACTAGATCCAGATGGTACGGTCAGACTGTTGGAACTGCCTGAGGGAGTATTGCCAGGCTCAATGGTAGCTTAGCGAGATTCATCCCATTAACACGTATCTTCATTGGGATACACTATTGGACTGGTCACCACTCGCTCAATCCATGTCTACCACAGTTAGAATGACGACAAGCGCAGGACCGATAGATATCGAACTCTTCACCGAAGAATGCCCAGAGACCACGGGGAACTTCCTCAAACTGGTAGAGGATGGGTTCTATGACGGACTCCACTTCCACCGAGTCATCAAGAATTTCATGATCCAAGGAGGATGCCCCCATTCGAGGGACCCCCACAACGGCAGAGCAGGAACAGGAGGGCCTGGCTGGAAGATTCCTTGTGAGGCTTCAGCACTCGCCAAGAAGCACGATACTCCAGGATTGTTCTCAATGGCCAACGCTGGTCCAAATACCGGCGGCTCGCAGTTCTTCCTGACCACTATCCCCACGCCTTGGCTCGATGGCAACCACGCTGTATTCGGCAAAGTTGTGAAAGGAATGGATAATGTATACAAGATCGAGAATTGCGATACTAAACCAGGAGACAGACCTTCTGAACCTCAGAAGATAATAAAGGTCGAGCTGTTTTAATAAAACAGCTTACTGATAGTCTATCATAGAGTTTATTAATAACTAATTAATGCCAAATACATGGCAAAGCACCGTGCGGGAGACCGCAGGATAATCAGTATCAGCATACCAGAGGAAATAGCGCGCAAGCTAGATCGTAGAGTAGGCAAGGGAAAATCTCGAGGAAGATCAGCAACCATTGCCGGGATGATCGAAGACGGACTGTCTGCACGAAACCAAGCATCAATCACCCAAGAAACTCCTATGCCTCCTAGATCTGCCAGGGCCAATCCTCTGGAATCCCGCATTGAGATTGACACGATGGGCGAGGTAATGGTCCCAGCAGATAGGTACTATGGCGCTCAGACGGCTCGTTCACTGATTAACTTCGATATCGGCGAGGAGAAAATGCCAAGATCTATGATCAGAGCATTCGGGATCCTCAAGAAGGCCGCCGCCGAGACAAACTCAGATCTAAATCAACTAGATAGAAACCTTGAATCGCTTATCGTGTCTTCTTGCGAGGAAGTAATCTCAGGTAGCCTGGATGGACATTTCCCACTGAGGGTGTGGCAGACTGGTTCTGGAACCCAAACTAACATGAATGCTAACGAGGTTATAGCAAATAGGGCCATTGAGCTTGCAGGGGGCGAACTAGGTAGCAAAAACCCCGTGCACCCTAATGACCACGTCAATAGGGCGCAGTCCAGCAATGACACGTTCCCCACGGCCATGCATATTTCTTCGGCAGAGCAGATTACGAATCGTCTCCTTCCTGCCGTGCACTATCTAAGAGACGCACTGGCAGACAAGTCCAGGGAGTTCTCATCAATCGTAAAAATTGGCAGAACACACCTAATGGATGCAGTCCCACTCACCTTAGGACAGGAAATATCCGGATATGTATCCATGCTCGATGCAGATATTCGGAGATTAGAATTTGCATTGCTAGACCTGTATGAACTGGCATTGGGCGGGACTGCAGTGGGGACCGGCCTCAATACACATCCCGACTTCTCAGAACTGGTTGCCGCAAATATCGCCGCTCAAACAGGGCTCCCCTTCACGAGTGCACAAAACAAATTTTCACAGCTCGCTGCACATGACGCGATAGTCTCAGCCTCTGGGGCATTGAATACCCTAGCAGTTTCTTTGATGAAGATTGCAAATGATATCAGATGGCTTGGATCAGGCCCTAGATGTGGAATAGGGGAACTATCCCTCCCAGCTAACGAGCCAGGATCGAGCATCATGCCGGGCAAGGTTAACCCGACGCAATCCGAGGCCATGACTATGGTATGCTGTCAGGTAATGGGGAATCACACATCGATATCCATAGGGGGGAGCCAAGGCAACTTCGAGCTCAATGTCTTCAAACCCATGATGATTCATAATTTCCTCCACTCGACGAGGATCTTATCTGATTCCTGCCGTTCATTCACTGACAACTGCGTCAAAGGGCTAGTCGCAAATGAGGACAAGATTGCCGAGCACCTGGAGAACTCCCTGATGCTGGTAACCGCCTTGAACCCCCATATAGGCTATGACAACGCGGCAAAGATCGCAAAGAATGCCCATCAGAATAATCTCACCCTCAGGGAGAGCGCTATCGAGATGGGGCTACTCACCGAAGAGCAGTTCGATGATTGGGTCAGACCAGAGTTGATGACAGGAAATCAATAAATTGACATCTGAAAGAAAAAAATTGTTTGAAAGGACCAAAAAGGTGGGAGCAGCAGGGGGTTCTGCTTGGGGAAGCTTTCCCCCCTGCGTACTCCGCAGGGTCCGGTTCCTCCTCACCAGAGGTGAGGATTT
>MDSV01080814.1_pt1 | contig 12961 bp, 7 predicted proteins | sample 810851 | NCBI WGS metagenome assembly MDSV01 (sample SAMN05326640, study PRJNA326480) | marine metagenome | isolation source: seawater | place: Atlantic Ocean: North East | collected 2012 | reverse complement strand
CGTCTTTTTTTAGACACGCGCGCTCTCGAAGAGATAGAGAGGGATAGAGAGGGGGGGAGAGAGATGGTCGCGACGACGACGACGACGGCGACGAGAACAACGTTAGCCACCACTGTCGCCGGGGTGTTCTTTCTTCTTTTCGTTTTCTCTCTTCTTCTTCTCCTTTATTATTCCGAGCGGTATTCGTATTCTTTACTCATTTTCCCGCCTTTGACGCATGCGTACGGAGTCTTGAGGAAGAGAGGGTATAAGGTCTACATGCCTGGTGCGGGAAATTATGTTTTCGTGACGTTACAAGCGCTCGGTTGGATATCATTTGCGGTGTCCGTGGTGTCTGTTTTACTCCATTATTTTCTATTTGTGGAGGAGTTTTTACTAGTAGTTATCGTCACATCCTTCGTGTCGCATTTTTGCGTGGCAATGTCTTTGCATCACTGGAAAGGAGACGCCAGGGATGATGCGAAAGACTTTCTGAAAGTTTTTATTACTTCGTTGAGTTTAACCGTTTTGCACGGGCTCCCTTTGATTGTATTTTCGATGCTGTTCGCTTTGGCATTTTTCGTGAGGCCGGCAGTTTTCATTGCGTTACTGGCTACGTATGCCGTTTTAACGTGTACACTCGTTCCAAGCGATGCGGATAACACAATTGAAATGGCGAGACAGTTCGTGAGAAATACTTTGATGGTTGGCTTGACAGAATGGCACGGAGAGATCTCCATCTCGAGAGATGTAGGGGAGGAGGCGGAAGAGGAAGAAGAGGATAGCAGTCGGTTAATATTTGGATATAGTCCCCACGCGTTCATCCCCCATTCTGCCGCGTGGTTACATCTGCACGCAGATTTCGAACAATTGTTTCCAAACAGGCAAGTTTGTACTCTCGCGGCGTCGATAATGTTTAGAATACCGGTAGTTCGCGAGATATTTAGTTTCACCGGCGCTCGAAGCGTCTCTAGGAAATCTTTCTTTAAGTGTTTGTGCGAGGGAAAATCCGTGATGTTTGTTCCTGGAGGTCAAAGCGAATTGTACGAACACGCTAAAAATATCAACGATAATGAGATTGTCATATGCACGAGACATAAAGGATTCATTCGCATTGCGATGAATTTAGCGAGCGATTATCAGGAGAAGATTAAAATAATTCCGATTGTCGCTTTCGGAGAGGCGCAGGGCGTTCGAAACGTATTTAAGCGCTTCATATCGAAGAAGTTCTATCATTATTTTGGGTTTCCGTTTCCATTTATACCAGTTGGGATATATGGAACACCTTTTCCAGCTCGCCAGCCGTTGTATTTTGCAATCGGGAAAGGAGTGGTAATAGAACCGAATACATCTCGAACAATAGAGGAAATTCACGAGCAATATTACGGACAAGTTCGAACTCTTTTCGAGAAGCACAAAAAGTTGGCAAAGAATAGCGCGCATTTAAGTCTTCGCCTCGTTCAGAGTTAGCTAGTTATCTATCTATATATTTTTACTATCTGTTAGATCTATTTTGGCCTAATGCTAAGTTCTTTAAAACCGACGTACGGGTTCCCGTGCACATCACCCTTGTATTTTTTCAACCCCTCGACAAAAGCATGAAGTTTCATATCCTCCGTTTTCTTCTCTTTGAGCGCAAAAGTAGTAAATATTGGTCCACAAGCGGCGTTTAATATAGTCAAAACTTTCTCAACCGCGCGTCTTCTTTTCTCAACTTCCTCTTCTTCGATGATTCTCGGGCCTTCCTCGTAAGCAATTTTCATGCTCTCCCAAATCTCTTCGCACCTCGAGTACGCTCGCGGCCACGTCCATTGGAGAATTTCATGTAACGCTTCCAGCGCTAACAGAGCAATTTCGTTCGACGGTGCTTTCGACCACGCTAAAATAGAAGGAATTAACGATTTGTATCGACCGACGATGCATAGTTTCATCTCCGAGCAAAGTTCAGGAATCGTTCGCAGGAGCGGAGTAACAAAAAGATGATCGTCAACGTGTAAAGCGACTGAATCTAAACTCTGCGATAACACGATATCATGATACCGCGAATCGGTATCCTCCTCTGACAACGAGGATTCGTATTTGCGCACGCTCGCACACGCCATAAATGCTCGCAACGTTGGCGCAAAAAGTGCAGATGTTGCTCCAATCATATTTCTTTTCAGCTGCTCAAACATGGCTTTTGAAATACCTCGCGTATCGTAAACGACTTTTCCGTTATCGTCTCTATCTTCTAAACACATACTCAAAAGCCTTTCCACAATTCGCGCCCCAATCCGTTTCGTCGCCAGAGTTTCAAATTCCAACGCTCTCAATGCAATCGAGGTAAACCGCTCAAACGTATGCTCCCCAAAAGGCACGTGCTCCAACACACTCAACGCTTGCACGCACGCATAGAAGGCTCTCGCATCCCTCCTATCTGCCAACTTTGTATTCCACGACTCCTTTTCCGGCGCACTCTTGTGCGCTTTCAAATCCCTCCACATTCGCTTGCCATCGAGCGTGTCCGAGGTGAGAGGAGGACGTCGCTTTCCATTTTCATCACTACTATTTGTGTAGCACTCCTCTAACGTCTCTTTTGCTAAGTCAGAGCACTGTTTACTTGACCACAAAGGAAGACCATCGGACGTTTCCATCATCCCACACAATAACAGCGCAAAATCGTTCCACATTTGACTCAGTTTTTTCTTATTGTTAGGGGATTTTTCTTCTTCAACATCATCCCCTCCTATTACTTCAATCAATATTTTCTTCTTCACATTGGTAGACTCTTCTTTTTTCATATCCTCTTTCCCTTCTTCCTCTGTAAATGAAACCACTCCAATCTGTTCTTTCTCGATCGATTTTGATCCAATAATCTCTTTCACGTCTCGTAAAGTTGAGAGAAAATTAGCGTGGAATTGACTCAAGCTTTCTCGGTCCAAAGTCGACAATCCGTTCTCTTCTCTCTCCTCATTCAACATCATCTCCCCTCTTTCCCTTCCCAACGAATCTAGATCTTTATGTTCGGATATCAGAGTGCATTTGTACACGATTTCATCCGAGGGAGGTTGAAGAGAAAGAGAATAAAGGAGCAGTTGGAGTTGCTCCATTTTTCTCTCTTCTTTTCTTCTTGTGAAGCAAATGTAGAGAGAAAAAGAGCAAAATTTAAGCAAAAACAAACACCTATTTATAAACGGGGCTGTGCGCGAAGACGCGTGGATATGCACGCATGCGATACGATTCGCATTTCGAATAATTGTATATATATACATGTATTATATGAGTAATTGAAATTATTTTAATATAGTAGTAAGAATATATGTATAGGGACAACGTCTCACAATAAGCTCCGCGTGCGCTTTGGTGATTTTGAATGTGTTTTCACATTTCTCTCTCCTCTCGCGCTTTCTCTTCTCTTCCAGTTGTTTTCTCTGTCTCTTATTAGTACTCCTCTTCGTACTCCTCACCATCCGCGGATTCCGCGCCAACTTCCGCGTAATCTTTTTCCAAAGCGGCCAAATCTTCTCTCGCTTCGGAGAATTCGCCTTCTTCCATGCCTTCTCCGACGTACCAGTGGACAAACGCTCTCTTGCTATACATCAAGTCAAACTTGTGGTCGAGTCTTGAGAAAACTTCGGCAATGGCTGTGGAGTTGGAAATCATGCAGACAGCTCTTTGGACTTTCGCCAAATCACCGCCCGGGACGACCGACGGCGGTTGGTAGTTGATACCGCACTTAAAACCAGTCGGGCACCAATCGACGAATTGGATGGTTCGTTTCGTCTTGATGGAAGCGACGGCGGCATTGACATCCTTTGGAACGACGTCGCCTCTGTACATCAAACAGCACGCCATGTATTTGCCATGTCTCGGATCGCACTTAGCCATCATCGATTGCGGTTCAAACGCAGAGTTCGTGATTTCCGCCACCGATAACTGCTCGTGGTACGCCTTCTCTGCGGAAATAACCGGCGCGTACGAGGACAACATGAAATGAATTCTCGGGTACGGCACCAAGTTGGTTTGAAACTCCGTCACGTCCACATTCAATGCGCCGTCAAATCGTAAACTGGCGGTCAACGACGAAATCACTTGCGCCAACAATCTGTTTAAGTTCGTGTAGGTCGGTCTTTCAATGTCCAAAGATCTTCTGCAAATGTCGTACACGGCTTCGTTGTCCAACATCACCGTCACGTCGGTGTGTTCCAACAACGCGTGCGTACTCAAAACTGAGTTATACGGTTCAACCACCGCGGTGGAAACTTGCGGCGACGGGTAAATTGTAAAGCCCAACTTCGATTTCTTCCCGTAATCCACGGACAATCGTTCTAAAAGCAAAGATCCCAAACCGGAGCCGGTCCCGCCACCGACGGCGTTGAAGACCAAAAATCCTTGCAATCCCGTGCAATTGTCCGCCAATTTTCGAATTCTATCCAAGGCAACGTCCACCATCTCCTTACCAATGGTGTAATGCCCTCTGGCAAAGTTATTCGCGGCATCTTCCTTGCCGGAAATCAATTGTTCCGGGTGGAACAATTGTCTGTACGTCCCAGTTCTCACCTCATCGATGACGGTCGGCTCGAGATCCAAAAACACCGCTCTCGGCACGTGCTTCCCAGCTCCGGTTTCGGAGAAAAACGTCGAAAACGCGTCGTCGTTTTGTTGGTGTTGGTCTTCTGGCATTTGTCCATCCGGGCCGATGCCGTGTTCTGTAAAGAGAGAGAGAGAGAGAGAGAAAAGATTCAAAAGTTCAGCGCGTCAGCGATGCTCGACAAACGGTCACAAATTCCCCCCCATCCCCCTTCGAACGGCACTTTTGCAAAACGAGAAACCAAAAATTCAAAAATCTCTCGAGACGAAACGACGCACCCAAACAGAACAACTCCCAGCACGAGTTCCCGGTTTGAATCCCGGCTTGGCCGATGTGCAGCGAAATAACTTCTCTCATATTTTATTCCTCGCGCGGGACCGTTTCTGAGAGCTTTTGATGGAGTCTGCAAAAAGAGGCGCGACGCAAAAAATGTATGAGGATGAATTCGATTGGAGGGAAGTATGAGTGTGTCTCGTCCTCCTCCTCCTCCTCTCTTCCTTTTTTCTTTTTTTTTTTTGAAATTTTTGTTCCCCTTTTTGGACCCCTCCTCTTTGAGTTCTTTTTCAAAATTCTGAATCCTTAAACACAACTTTGAACAAGAAAGAAAAGAGACTCGTCAACTTTTTTTTATGTAAACTCGTCCCTCTCTCTTGCGACACATACAAAAAGAGAGAGAGAGAGAGAGAGAGAGGATGCTCGCTTACGTGACGTCTCCGTTCAAGAAGAAGAAGAAGAAGAAGACATCAACGCGCGAAGGGAAAAAGGCGGACGTGGACGCGGATAATTTAGACGCGCTGCTGGAAGAATCGTCGTCGGACGAGGACGACGAAAACGAGGAAAATGAAACGAACGATGATGTTGATGCCCATTCTCCATCGGCGGCTGTATATTTAAAGAGAGAATGCATCGAATTGAAGATAAAAGTGAACGCGTTAGAAGAACAATTGTTACGCGATGAGAGTGGGAAAGGGAAAGAGAGGCTTTCGAGTGCGAAACTGATTATGGAAAAGGATGCGGAAATTTCAAAATTGAAAGAGCATAACGAAGAGAAGGAGAAACTTTTGAGCATGTATCAGAGCTTATCTTCTTCCGACGATACCGCGACGACGATGGGCATCGACACGTCGAAACTTTTATCTTTTGAGAAAACGAAAGAGCTACAAAAGATGTGCGCGGATGCCAGGAACGTTCGAGACGCGTACGAAGACGAATTAAGAGTCGCGAAGGCGCACGCGGAAATTTTGAAAAGAGAAAAGAGAGAGGCAATGTACGCTTTGGAAATGAAAGAGAAGAAGTGTAACGCGATTGAAAGCGCGAGGGAAGCATTAGAGATGGACAGAGACGAAGCGAGACGAGAGATGTCGGCGATGAAAACGGAGTTGAACGCGAACGCATCGAGATGGAGGATGGATGTGAGCGCGTGGGAGACGAGGTGTTTGTTGGCAGAGAAGAAAGCGGCGCTTTTATTAGAACAGAGGAACTTAGCGAACGAACAAAGAGACATCGATACGGAAGAAGACGAGAGCGAAAGTGAAGAAGAGGAGGAGGCAAGAGACGGAAAAGAGACAACGACGAGCGGAAGAGGAGGCAAGACGGAAAAAGTCAGGAAAAAAGAAACGTTGGCAAGCACGACGAATTTGCAAGCCTCCATAGAGGATGTCAACAGAGCGTGCGAAGAAAAAATTAAAAGAGAATTGGAAGTAGCCTCTACGCAAGTTTTAAAATGGAAGCGAGAGCTGGAAACGATAGAATTGAAGCTGGGCGTCGTCGAAGTCGAACGTGATGCGGCGAATAGGAGCAAGAAAAATTTACAAATAGAATTAGAGAAAGCGTTGGCGAGAGAGTCGAGAGTTTTGACGTGTTTGGATTCGTTAGAGATGGAAGTAACGGGTTTCGCGGAGGCGTGCGCCGAGATCGGTGTTTTAGATTCGCGTGTGGCGACCGCATCGAAGTCGCCGAGTTGGTCGTGGCATCCGGAGTTCTATGACGTTGCGGCAGCTTCACCAGACGAAGAAGGAGAAGGAGGGGAACAAGAACGTGGAAAGCAAAACGAATTGGTACGGACGCAAGATGAAAACAAAGCGAACGCACTGTTTAGAACAATTATTCAAGCGGTAGAGGAACGATTCGAAGTGCTCGAACGGACGTTCCAGGAAATGATGGAAGAGAAGGAACCAAAATCACTCGCGGATGCCATGCGCGACGAGGTAAAGTTGGCGTTCATCTCTGCCAGAGTTGCCGAAGAACGTTCAAAGGATGGTGGAGGTGATCGTAAAAGTAGCCCAGCGAAAAGTGAGAAGAAGGAACAAGGGCATGAGACTAATTACGTCGATGACGACGAAGACGAGAACAGAAGAAACAGCTACGAAATCGAGGCGTTGCGAAACGAAATCCGAGAACTCACCGAGACGAGCGAGCTTTTGGAGCACGAACTCAATGAACAACTCACAGAGAGTAATGCGAAATGCGAAGAACTCTCCATTCAATTAAAAAATATGGAAATATCGCGCGCGAATGCGAGCAATGAACGCGAGTCCATGAGTCGAGCGCTCGACGATGCAAAGTCGCGCTTGAATAGTGAATGCGAAAGAGTTCAAGCACTCGAGAGCGCTTTGGAAAATACCCAAAACGAAGCGAAACGTCAAAACCAAAGAGAAATCGAACGACGCGCCGATCAAGAGATGGAAATGACGTTTGAAATTGAGACGTTGAAAAGAGATCTCGCATCAAAATCGGACCGAGTCGCTGAACTCGATGCGAGATTGAAATCCGTCTCGGCAAAGTACGAAGCGGCAAAGAAAGAAAGCGGAGCTTCGGAGGAAATATCGCAACAAGCTCGAGTGGAAATTGAAAGATTACAAAAAGAAAGCAAAGCAAAGCTCGAGGCATTTCGGATAGAAAACGAGGAATTGCACGAGCGCGTCGATGATGCAAACGTTCGCGTCCATCAGCTTTTACAAGAAATCGAGTCGATGGATTCGGCTTCGGCAGAGGCTTCCGAACACGTTTCGCAAGCAATGCAAGCGATTAAGAATGCGTCGTCGCGCGAAATTTCCGCGATCAAATCGAAGTTGGCAGAAGCCGAAGCGTTTATAGAAGCTACAGAAGGCATTGAGGATGAATTAATGTCAGCTCGAGAAGAAATGGCGAGCATGAAGGAACATTTTAGTAGACGCGAGAGAGAATTGAGAGGCCGAATTGCCGAGTTAGAAAACATCATCGAAGCCGTGCGATTGGGAAGAGGTAGAAAAGTTGGCGTGACGCCGCCGCATAGTCCTAAACTGTCGCCACGTAAAAACTTTGGTAATGAAGAAGACAACGACGACGACGACGGCGCGTCTGACAACTCGTTTTACATCCGAACCTCCTCGAAAGCAGATCGCGAACAAACGCTCTCGGCGATTAAGAGCGTCGATAAGAGTTTGCGGCAGGCACGTGATGAGTTCGATCGGGTCCGAAATGCGCGCTCAAGCCGTCTTGGTTTCGATAGAGGGGATGATTAGGAAGATATAGTGTAGTTGTAAGTATTTATTGTATATTTGTATTTTGCTTTGCGTTATAAATTGTGACAGGTATCATTCCTCCCTCTCATCTCTGTTGGTATCGACGCGGTATTATATGATCGATAAAGGAAAAGTGGGATACCCACAAGTACTACTATAGTCGTTAGTGGTGTTGTTATTGTCGTTGATGATGTTGTTGTTGTTATTATTATTATTATTATTATTAATATTAATATTATTATTTATTATTGTTGTTGTTGTTGTTGTTGTTGTTGTTGTTAGTTCTCACGGTTTCTCATCGTCTTTCATAACGAACACCAACTCCTTTCGAAAGTTCTCCTCGTTCGTACCGGTAAACGACCCAACCATCTTACCGCCGCGAAACATGAAGAAATGCGGTGTAGCCGTCACGTTCATGCTCTTTGCCGTCGACGCCAATATCGGATCGCTATCCCCGACAACCTTGAAAAACCTCACTTTACCATAATAACCTGCGAACCTTTCGTATTTCGCCGCAAACTTCTTACATGGTCGACACCACGAAAACGTAAACTCCACCACATTCAACGTCTCTTCCGGCGCGTTCAATATCTCTCCTTTGAACACTGGAAATGACGGGACTTCATTCACTTCCCCCATCACAATTTCTCCCATAAACTCGGGCGCGAGCGCGTTCAACTCTTGTTCTTCCTCCTCCATCTCGTCGAACGATTTCATCGGCGTTCGCATTATATCTAAACACATCGGATCGTTTTCTTGGCACGCCACTTTTCGACGATCCTTCCAATATTCCTTTATTTTCTGTTGGCGTTCTTTCTCTCCTTTTTTTTTCGTGTTTCCCCCGTTCGTCGTTTTCTTCTCCGACGACGACGGGGCACGCGCATTCGTCCGTACCGTTCGTTTCGATGGCGAATCCAAAACGGCACCAGCAGTTCGATCGTTCCTTCTCCTCATTCGCGCTCGACCGCGTAAAAACGGTATGCCAGTGGTGGTGTTACGAGCGGTTACGCTCTCGCGCGATGTGCTCGCCGGTGTTATTCTCATCATCATCTTCATCATCGCGTGCCTCCACTTCCTTCCTTTTCCTTTCCGCGAGTCTGAATTTGGTGAATAATGTTTTCCAACGAACGCTTTTCAAAGGAAAGGAGTCCCTTTTTTTTGTTCTTCACAAAAATTCATTATTTGTTGGTTGGTCTTCGAACGAGACAAAAACCTCAAAAAAAAAAGCGCCGACAAAAAGAGAGAAAAAAAAGAAAGGTAAATTAATACCGATCACATCGATTGAATCATCATCATCTCATGTCGTCGCCGAGGAGAAGAAAACCGTCGTCGTCGTCGTCGTCGATCGTCTCAAAAATCGTCTCGACAGTCGTCGTCCTCGGGGCGGTGCTGCGCGCGACGTCGCTCGCGGGAAGCGTCGAGGTGAGTATTGTTTAAGTTCTCTCCCCCCCTCGTTTTTTTTGGTGTGTGTGTGCCCGATCGTTTTTCTTTTCGTTTCTTTTTCGGCGGCTTTGGAGCGATGCGATGAGAGAGAGAGAGAGACTAACGAAAGGTGTTCCGATCGCAGGCGCAAGATGACGATGATTTGAGACCGGCGGGACCGTACGATCACGTTCCGGATTATGGTCCAGATTACGGCGAGTACGACGGGATGGGCGGCATGGGCGGCATGGGCGACTACGGCGACTACGGCGGCATGGGCGGTGACTACGGCGACTACGGCGGAGAAGAGGAAGAGTTGGAAATGCCGGAAGGTCCGTACGAAGTCGAACCGTTAGGGAAGAAGAATTTTACGTCCATTTTGAAAAACTTGGATGGAGCTTTAGTGGAGTTTTACGCGCCGTGGTGTGGACACTGTCAAAAGTTGGAGCCGCACTATGAGTACGCCGCGAGACATTTGAAAGACAGCGAAAAGTTGGAAGGTAAAAACGTGAAATTATTCAAAGTCGACGCGACTGTGGAAGAGGCGTTGGCAAAGGAAATGGGCGTGGAAGGGTTTCCAACAATGAAGTGGTTCGAAAAAGGTGAATTGAAGAAGACTTACCAATCCGGGAGAGACCAGTACGCCATCTCTGGCTACGTCGAACGTCAAATGGGCGAACCGAGCATGGATTTGACGACCATGAAAGTGTTCACCGGGGAAGAGGCGCCGAAAAAAGAAAAGAAAGTGAAAGAAGACGGTGACGAAGGCGAAGGAGGAGAAGATGATGAAGACGAAGAGGATGAGGACGATGAAAAGCGGGCGACTTTGATTGCTGTTTTCGACGAATTGGGCTCTTCCCCAGACTTTACAAACTTTTACGCGATGGCGAAAGATATCGATCTCGAAGACCTCGACATCGCGCACACAGATAATCGTGCGAACGTCGCCAAATTAGGTTTGACTAACTTCAAAAAACCGACTAACCCGGCGATGGTTTTGATGTTTGAAAACGAAAAAGGCGAGAAATCGTTCGCGGAATACGATGGCAAATGGGAGGCGAAAGAGGTCACCAAGTTTGCGGCCGTTGCACAACTTCCCTGGGTCATTCCGTTCGAGCAAGAGAATATCAACAAAGTGTTCGAATCCGGCGTGTCTGTGCAACTTTTGGTATTTTACGACGGCGAGAACGAGGAAGCGGCGAAAGAACTCACCGCGCTCCTTGAGGAAGTTTCCAAGGAAGACAACAAGAGCGGCAAGATTTTGTTCGTCATCGTGGACATTAAAGGTAGCGATGCCGAGGGTGTTTTGGAATACTTCGACGTGACCGTCGGCGAGGACGAGTTCCAACCGCAGGCGGTCATCTTTTCCCAACCAGACACTCCAGAACCCGTGAACAAAGACGAGAAGGAAGAAGCGATCATCGAAGAAGGCCAAAAGAAGTTCAAGCTCGAAAACGCGCCGACGATTACGAAGCCAATCTTGCAACAGTTCATTAAAGCATTCGAAGCTGGTTTGTTGCAGGAACACTTAAAGTCTGAACCGATTCCGGATGAAAACTACGGTCCGTTGTACAAAGTTGTCGGCGAAAACTTTGATGAAATGGTTGCCGATAGCGACACAGATGTCTTTCTCGAAGTCTACGCGCCGTGGTGCGGGCACTGCAAAGAACTTGCGCCGACGATTAAGAAACTCGCTAAAAGATTCAAAGATGTGCCGACGGTGAAAATTTGCGACATGGATGGTACCGCGAACGAACATCCTTTAGTGAAGGATGCGAAAGGTTTCCCGGCGATTTATTTCTTTCCCGCAGGGGGGAAGGGCGTAAGAATCCCATGGGACGAAGAGGAGAAGCGAACGGTCGGTGGCTTCACGAGATTTATTCAAGCGAACGCAAAACATCCGTTTGAATTGCCAAAAATCAAATCCAAGGAAGAGAAGGCTGCGGAGAGAGAGGCGAAGAGAAAAGCGAAGGAGTACGAAGAGGCGCACGAAGAGTTGTAAACGTGCGGGCGCGCATCTTCAATAAGTAGGGAGTACACAACGTACGTAGTCAATTATTATCATTCGGTAATCTTCTTTCATCACGATGGTCCGAGAGTTATGATAAATATGAATTAAATACGTATTATTCTTATTATTGTTATTATTACTTGCCGCCGTTTTCTCTTTTAATCGCTCGATAGGCGATGTCCCTTCGACAGAAACCGTTCGCCCAATCGATTTTATCGATGGCCTCGTATGCGTTCTTCGTAGCATTCTTTACGGACGAACCCATCGCAGTAATCCCCAAAACTCGACCACCATTCGCTAATATCGCCCCGTTCTCTCCACTCGCCGTTCCAGCGTGAAAGATTTTCGTTTTCGCCGTCGATTCCTCCGCGCCTTGTAAATTTTTGATCTCATCGCCTTTCGAGTAACTTCCTGGGTACCCTTTCGCCGCTAAAACAACATTCACGGCTGGTTCTTCGCTCCATTTAACGCTTTTCACGTCTTCTTCGGTGATATTATTCGTCGCTGCGGCATATAAAAGTTGGCACAAATCGCTCTCCATTCTCGTCATCAACGTTTGGCACTCGGGATCGCCAAAGCGCACATTGTGTTCCAACAGTTTTACTTTTTTCGTTTTCTCGTCAATCATCAACCCAGCAAAGATGACGCCGTTATATTCGCACCCTTCTTCTTGCATTCCTTTTACAGTTGGCTCGATAATGTTCTTCATCACGTCCTCTTCAATCTCTTTCGTGACGACTGGAGCGGGCGAATAGGCGCCCATACCACCGGTGTTCAATCCAGTATCGCCGTCGCCAACTCTTTTGTGGTCTTGCGCCGACGCTAATGGCACGGCCACATCACCACCAACGACGGCAAAAAACGATGCTTCCTCGCCAAACAGAGTTTCCTCAATTACGATCGTATCGCCGGCATCGCCAAACTGCTTATTCAACATCAGCTCGTCGATGGCTTTTTCTGCCTCCTCGATAGTTTCGGTCATAATCACGCCTTTCCCGGCAGCCAACCCAGACGTTTTAATCACAATCGGCGCGCCAGTCACCGTTCTGACGTACTCCTTCGCTTTCTCCGCGTCGTTAAACACCTCGTACGTGGCCGTCGGTATGTTATACTTCCTACATAAGTTCTTCATGAACTCTTTCGACCCTTCTAACTGTGCCGCTTTCTTCGACGGTCCAAATACGTTGATATTTTCTGCGCGCAAACTGTCCGCTAACCCATCCACCAACGGCGCTTCCGGACCGACGACGACTAAATCGATACGGTTCGATTTGCAAAATTCTACCACGCCCGCGTGATTCGATTCTGCGACGTCCGCTACCGATATCACGCCCGGTTCTAACGCGATACCTGCGTTCCCTGGTAACGCGAACACTTTTTCGCACGAGGGAGACTGTCGCAAGCGGTAGATTAACGCGTGCTCGCGGCCGCCCGAACCGATGACTAAAACCTTCTTCATCTCCTCCGAAGACGAGG